>Ga0315906_10000921_pt1 | contig 44865 bp, 40 predicted proteins | sample LakEriMetagenome_4_FD_203526 | JGI IMG/M metagenome (GOLD analysis project Ga0315906, IMG submission 203526) | Freshwater fungal communities from buoy surface, Lake Erie, Ohio, United States - Buoy 2 MA122 | ecosystem: Environmental > Aquatic > Freshwater > Lake > Lake biofilm | place: USA...
GGAACAGGCCGTCCTCGGGATCACCGAGGAAACTGACCGCGGCGCCGTCGCCGGTGTCGAGGATGATGCGGTCTTTGGGCGGCACCGGTTCCAGTGCGGTTGCCAGCAACTGGTTCAACTGCTGCTTCATGCGCAGCTGATCGGCCACCGCCTTCCTCGAAAATCCGACGATGTCGATGAAGACGACCGTGCAGATGAAGTTGCGGTTGCCGCTCATGGCTGCGCTGCTGCGCCGGTCCGGTTTATTTGACGCGCATCCCCGGCTGGGCGCCGGAGTCGGGCGAAAGGATGAACAGTCTCGGCGTCTCGCCGCTGGCGGCCAGCACCATGCCTTCGGACATGCCGAACTTCATCTTGCGCGGTGCGAGGTTGGCGACAATCACCGTCATCCGGCCGACCAGCGTCGCCGGATCGTAGGCTGATTTGATGCCGGCAAACACCTGTTTGGTGCCGAGTTCGCCGACGTCCAGCGTCAATTTCAGCAGCTTGTCGGCGCCTTCGACATGTTCGGCATTGGCGATGCGCGCGATGCGCAGGTCGATCTTGGAAAAATCATCGATCGAGATGTGGGTCGGTTGGGCGGCGGGTGCGGTTGCGGCTTCCACGGTTTTCTCCGGTGCTTTTGCAGTCGCCGGCTTTGCGGCGGGTGCTGCGGGTTTGAGGCTTTCCTTATTGGCTTCGGTCAGCGCGGCGATTTGTTTGGCGTCGACGCGGGTCATCAGGTGTTCGTATTTGTTGATTTTATGGCCGTCGGGTAGGGGGGAGAGCAGTGCATCCCAGCGAGTTAAATCTGAATTCAAAAACTTGCCGGCACTGTCTGCCAGATTTGGCAGGATTGGGCGCAGCAGAATCGTGAGCATGCGGAAAAGCTGGATGCAATTTGTGCACACTTCGACCAACTGATCGGTGGCTGTCGGGTCCTTGGTGATGACCCAAGGCTTGATTGCGTCAACATATTGGTTGGCAATATCCGCTAACCGCATGATTTCCCGAACTGCTCTCTGGTAAGCCCTACCCTCAAAGCACGCGGCAATCTTGTTGAACGTATTCGGATTAAATGCGACAAGCACTTCCGAAAAGTTTGCGGGATCGCCGACGAACGGGTTGGATTGTGTGTAAGCATCGAAGCTTTTACTGGCGGAAGATTTGGCTTGTTCTTTTAAATCTCCGTAATAAGCCGTTGCGATGTCCGGATTCTTTAGTAGTCCGCCAGACTTGGTTAAAAATCCCGCTGCCCGACTGGCGATATTCACGTACTTGCCGACCAGATCGCTATTCACCCGCGCGACAAAATCATCGAGGTTCAGGTCGATGTCTTCCATCGTCGGCCCCAGCTTGGCCGCGTAGTAGTAGCGCAGCCATTCCGAATTCAATCCCTGCTCGATATAGCTGTTCGCGGTAATGAAGGTGCCGCGCGACTTCGACATCTTCTCGCCGTTGACCGTCAGGAAGCCGTGGGCATAGACCTTGGTCGGTGTGCGGAAGCCGGCGTGTTCGAGCATGGCCGGCCAGAACAGCGCGTGGAAATAGAGGATGTCCTTGCCGATGAAGTGAACCAGTTCGGTGTTGCCGCCAGGCTTGAGGAAGGCATCGGCATCGATGGTGATGCCTTTGGCCTTCTGTTTCTGAACGTAATTCAGGAAGCTGCTGAAGTACCCGACCGGCGCGTCAAGCCATACATAAAAGAACTTCTTGCCGTCGGTGCCGGGGATCGCGAAGCCGAAGTAAGGTGCGTCGCGGGAGATGTCCCAGTCCGACAGCTTGGCGTCGCCGGGTTCGCCCAGCCATTCCTTCATCTTGTTGGCGGCTTCGGCCTGCAACGCGCCGGAGGTCTGGGTGAACTGGCGCAGGAAGGCTTCGCAGCGCGGATCGGAGAGCTTGAAAAAGTAATGCTCCGATTGCCGCCGCTCCGGTTTTGCGCCGGAGACTGTGGAGTAAGGATTCTTCAGATCGGTCGGTGAATAGGTCGCGCCGCAGACTTCGCAGGAATCGCCGTACTGGTCCTTGGCGCCGCATTTAGGGCACTCACCCTTGATATAGCGGTCCGGCAGGAACATTTCCTTGACCGGGTCGTAGAACTGCTCGACCGAGCGTGTGGCGATAAGGCCGGCCGTTTTGAGCTTGCCGTAGATTTCGTCGCATAGCGCCTCGTTTTCCGGCGAGTTGGTCGTGTAGAAGTTGTCGAACTCGACGCTGAAGTTCTTGAAATCTCGGTCGTGTTCCTGCCACACGCGCTCGATCAGCTGCTGCGGCGTTATGCCCTCGCTGTCGGCGCGGAGCATGATCGGCGTGCCATGTGTGTCGTCAGCGCCGACGTAGTGGACTTCCACGGGGGACCCGTCGTCATTCACCTGCATGCGCTGGAATCGCACCCAGATATCGGTCTGGATGTACTCGACCAGATGGCCCAGATGAATGGCGCCATTGGCGTAGGGCAGCGCGGAGGTGACGAGGATGCGGCGTTGAGGCATGGATGCAGTCAGGTGAAAGTCGCAGAGAAAGACGGCGAGTGAGTGGGTGAGTGACGCTAAAGGTTTGAATTATAACAATAAACTATAAACGCTTAGCCGCGCCATTCGTCCCGGTTCGGCGCAAACCGCTGTCGTGGACGAAAAAACCTTTTCCGACATGGGCTTGTGGTTGGTCAGGTCCGGCGATGCCGATACAATCGCGCCTCACCAAAGCAATCTGAATGGAACCCGAATCATGGCCATCACCGAGCAGGACGTGCAGAGCGCGCTGAAGCAGCTCGTCGACCCCAACACCAAAACCGACTATGTCACCGGCAAATCGGCGAAGAACATCAAGATCGACGGCAATAACGTATCCCTCGATATCCTGCTGGGCTATCCGGCGAAAAGCCAGCTCGAGCCGATCCGCAAAGAGATTTTCGCGAAGCTGAAGACCTTGCCCGGCGTGGGCAATGTGAACGTCAATGTGACGATGAAGATTGTTTCGCACGCGGTGCAGCGCGGCGTGAAGCTGGTACCTGGTATCAAGAACATCATTGCAGTCGCTTCCGGCAAGGGCGGCGTCGGCAAAAGCACTACTGCCGTGAATCTGGCACTGGCACTGGCTGCTGAAGGCGCCAGCGTGGGCGTACTCGATGCCGATATTTACGGGCCTTCACAGCCGATGATGCTGGGGATTTCCGGGCGGCCGGAGTCCAAGGACGGCAAGTCTCTGGAACCGATGGAAGGCCACGGCCTGCAGGCGATGTCGATCGGTTTCCTGATCGACACCGAAACGCCGATGGTGTGGCGTGGCCCGATGGTCACCCAGGCTCTGGAGCAGTTGCTCAACGAGACCAAATGGCATGACGTGGATTACCTCGTCGTCGACCTGCCGCCGGGAACCGGCGACATCCAGCTGACGCTGGCGCAGCGCGTGCCGGTCACCGGCGCGGTGATTGTCACCACGCCGCAGGACATCGCGCTGATCGATGCGCGCAAGGGCCTGAAGATGTTCGAGAAGGTGGGCATTCCCATCCTCGGAATTGTCGAGAACATGTCGCTGCACATCTGCAGCAAGTGCGGCCATGAAGAACACATTTTCGGCGAAGGCGGCGGCAACCGCATGGGTACGGACTACAACGTCGAGATGCTCGGTTCCCTGCCGCTCGACATCAATATCCGCCAGCATGCCGACTCGGGCAAACCGACCCTGGTCAGCGACCCCGATGGCCGGATTTCCGAGATCTACCGCCAGATCGCCCGCCGGGTGGCGGTGAAGATCGCCGAGAAGCAGCAGGATCATTCGGCGGCCTTCCCCAAGATCGTTGTAAAAAACACATAGTCCGGAAGGGGAAACCCTTTCGAATTCGCGGGATTCGGCGCTAAGATAGCGGCGTGCTGAATTCCGCGATTACCGCCCGATGCGCCGTTACGGCGCGCAGCCACCCGTGACCGGGCGGCGCAGCATCGCGTGCGCGCCGCTTCTGCGCGGCCAGCCCCTCTTTCTGTAGTCCCTGACAACTCCCCATCACCTTTTTCAGCTGAGGCATCATGCGCTTCCGTTTTCCGGTCATCATCATCGACGAAGACTTCCGCTCGGAGAACTCGAGCGGCCTCGGCATCCGCGCACTGGCCAAGGCGCTGGAGGAAGAGGGCCTCGAAGTGCTGGGTGTCACCAGCTACGGTGACCTGTCGTCATTTGCCCAGCAGCAGTCGCGCGCCTCGGCGTTCATCCTCTCTGTGGATGACGATGATTTTTCGCCGCAGGAACTGGAGTCGACCATCGGCGAGCTGCGTACCTTCGTCAAGGCGATCCGTTTCCGTAACGCCGATATCCCGATCTTCCTGTACGGCGAGACCCAGACCTCGCGCCATATTCCGAACGACGTGTTGCGCGAGCTGCACGGTTTCATTCACATGTTCGAGGACACGCCGGAATTCGTTGCGCGTTACATCGTGCGCGAATCCAAGTCCTATCTCGACAGCCTGGCGCCGCCGTTTTTCCGCGCGCTGACGCATTATGCGCAGGACGGCTCCTATTCGTGGCACTGCCCCGGTCATTCCGGTGGCGTGGCCTTCCTGAAAAGCCCGGTGGGGCAGATGTTCCACCAGTTCTTCGGCGAGAACCTGCTGCGCGCGGACGTCTGCAATGCCGTGGATGAACTGGGGCAGTTGCTCGACCACTCGGGGCCGGTGGCGGCATCGGAGCGCAATGCGGCGCGCATTTTCAATTGCGACCATCTGTTCTTCGTCACCAACGGCACCTCGACTTCAAACAAGATGGTGTGGCACTCGACGGTGGCGCCGGGCGACGTGGTGATCGTTGACCGCAACTGCCATGTGTCGATCCTGCACGCGATCACGATGACCGGTGCGGTACCGGTGTTCCTGATGCCGACGCGAAACCATTTCGGCATCATCGGTCCGATCCCGCTGGAGGAATTCCGCTGGGAGAACATCGAGAAAAAGATCAAGGCCAATCCTTTCGCAGCCAAATCGCTGTCGAAATCCAAGCCGCGCATCCTGACGATTACGCAGAGCACCTACGACGGCATTGTTTATAACGTTGACGTCATCAAGGAGATGCTCGACGGCAAGATCGATACGCTGCATTTCGATGAGGCCTGGCTGCCGCACGCGACCTTCCACAAGTTCTACCACGGCATGCATGCCATCGGGCAGGGCCGGCCGCGGACCAAGGAGTCGGTGGTGTTTTCGACGCAGTCGACGCACAAGCTGCTGGCCGGCCTGTCGCAGGCTTCACAGATCCTGGTGCAGGACAGCGAGACGCGAAAACTCGACTACGACACCTTCAATGAAGCCTATCTGATGCACACCTCGACCTCGCCGCAGTACGCGATCATCGCGTCTTGCGACGTCGCCGCGGCGATGATGGAGGCGCCCGGCGGCACCGCGCTGGTTGAAGAGTCGATCATGGAAGCACTGGATTTCCGCCGCGCGATGCGCAAGGTGGATGCCGAGTTCGGCAAGGACTGGTGGTTCAAGGTCTGGGGTCCGGAACGCTTGTCGGACGAAGGCGTCGGCAATCGCGACGACTGGATGCTGCGTCCGTCGGAGCGCTGGCACGGTTTCGGCAATCTCGCGCCGGGCTTCAATATGCTCGATCCGATCAAGGCCACGGTGATCACACCGGGCCTGGACGTGACCGGCAAATTCGCCAAGACCGGCATTCCGGCGGCGGTGGTGACCAAGTACCTCGCCGAACACGGCATCATCGTCGAGAAGACCGGTCTATATTCTTTTTTCATCATGTTCACCATCGGCATCACCAAAGGCCGCTGGAACACGATGGTCACCGAACTGCAGCAGTTCAAGGACGACTACGACAACAATCAGCCGCTGTGGCGCGTGTTGCCGGAATTCCTGACCGCGCACCCGCGTTACGAAAAAATCGGCCTCAAGGATTTGTGCGAACAGATTCACGGCGTCTACAAGGCCAACGACATTGCGCGGCTGACCACCGAGATGTATCTGTCCGACATGCAGCCGGCCATGCCCCCTGCAGAAGCCTGGGCACGTATGGCGCACCGGCAGATCGAGCGTGTCGAAATCGACAAGCTGGAGGGGCGCGTGGCCAGCGTGCTGCTGACGCCGTACCCGCCGGGTATTCCACTGCTGATCCCGGGTGAGCGCTTCAACAAAACGATCGTGCATTACCTGCAGTTTGCGCAGTCATTCAACCAGCAGTTTCCCGGTTTCGACACCGATATCCACGGTCTGGTGTCCGACAGCAGCAGCGGCGAATTGCGTTACTTTGTCGATTGCGTCAAGGGTGATTGATTCATAAGTAATTGTTTTTATTTAACATTTAACCTTTCTTCTGGCGAGACGTTTTTTCATGCAAGCGCGGGCATATCTCGCAGTTCCCGCCAGCCAGCTGCCCGGGGTTTTGTGGCCCGCACTCCCCGGCGTCACCGGCCAGCGCATGCTGGCGATGCAGTTCCAGTTTTCGCAAAGCGAGCGCTGGCCGCTGCAGAAACTGCGCGAGGCGCAGTTCGCACAACTGGCATTGTTGCTGCGCCACGCCCGCGACACCGTTCCGTTTTACCGTGAGCGTCTGTCCGGCCTTGCGCTGGACAGGCCGCTGAACGCGCGCATGTTCGCGACCATCCCGTTGCTGCGCCGTGCCGACATCCAGACGCACTTCAAATCCATGGTATCCAGTGCATGTCCCCCAGAGCACGGCGCGGCCCAGGAAGGGCAGACCTCCGGGTCAACCGGACGGCCGATCAGTTTTGTCGGTACCGAACTTACCGAGGCATTCTGGCACGCGTTCACCCTCCGTGATCATCTGTGGCACAACCGCGACTTCAGCGCAAAACTGGCGGCAATCCGTTCACGCGTGGCGCCCGGAACTGCGGTGGGCTGGGGCGACTCAACGGATTCGGCGTTTCGTACCGGTCCCGCAGTGATGTGCAATACCGAGCGCCCGATCGCCGGGCAGGCGCAATGGCTGATGCAGGAAAACCCGCATTACCTGATCAGCGTCGCTTCCAACCTTCAGGCGCTGGCGAAGTATTGCCGTGTGCATGGCTTGCGGCCTTCGAATCTGCGCGAGGTGCGTACGTATGGCGAAGCTTTGCACCCCGATGCGCGCTCGGAGATCCGCGCCGCCTGGGATGTGCCGCTGACCGACATGTATTCCTGTCGCGAAGCCGGTTATCTGGCATTGCAATGCCCTGTGCATGAGCACTATCACGTGCAGTCCGAAAGCATCTATTTTGAATTGCTCAATGCCGTGGGCAAACCCTGCGTTGCCGGTGAAAAGGGGCGTGTAGTCATTACCACGTTGCACAACTTTGCGATGCCGCTGATCCGCTATGAGATCGGTGATTTTGCCGAGGCCGGCGAACCCTGCGACTGCGGTCGCGGCCTGCCGGTGATTCGCCGCATCCTCGGCCGCGTGCGCAACATGCTGCGTCTGCCTGACGGCAGTCAGCGCCATCCGCGCTTTGGCGAGGCGCAGTTCGGCGCGATTGCGCCGGTACTGCAGTTTCAGGTCGTGCAGAAAAGCCTGACTGAGATCGAGGTGGTTTTGGTGGTCGCGCGGGCACTGACCGCCGATGAAGAAGAAACACTGCGCGCGTTGATCCTGAAAAATCTCGGTCATCCCTTCAATCTGACATTTTCCTATCGCGATGAAATCCCGCTGCTGGCCAGTGGCAAATACGAGGATTTCCGCTCCGAGATTGTGACTTGAGCGGCTCGCCGCAGATACCGCGGTCCAGTTGCGCCGGTGTGGTGTGGCCTGCGCTTTCCGATGACTAATCGGCGCGCATGTTGGCTATTCAATACCAGCTTGAGCAGTCGCAATGGTGGTCGCCGCAGAAAATTGCAAATCTGCAAATGCAGCAGTTTTCGCAGGTATACCGGCATGCCGTCACGACAGTGCCCTATTACCGTCAGCGGTTTGCGCCATGGTCCGCGGGGATTACAGCTTGGGGGCAATTTCGCGAGCTGCCGCTCAGTACGCGCCAGGAGGTCCAGCAAGCCGCAGACGCCATGCATAGCGATACGCCGCCGCCCGCACATGGCCCGATCGTTACCACCGAATCGTCGGGGTCCACCGGCAGTCCGCTGGTCACCCGCGGCACCGCCTGGTCGCAACTGATGTGGCACGCTTTTCTGCTGCGCGATCATCTATGGCACGGGCGCGAACTGAGCGGCAAGCTGGCCGCGATTCGCAGCAAAACCAATGCAGTCAAATATCCGAACTGGGGACTGGCAACCTCGCCGTATGTCACCGGGCCATCGGTTGTGTACGGGGTCACCGGCGATCTCGATGAGCAGTTGCGCTGGCTGGCTGAAGAAAATCCCGAGTATCTGCTTTCGCTGGCGACGAATGTGCTGGCGCTGGCCCGGCGCAGTCTCGAGACCGGATTGCGTTTGCCGCGACTGAAGCAGGTGCGCACTTATGCCGAATCGCTTCGTCCGGAGACGCGGGCTGCAGTGCGCAAGGCCTGGGGTGTGGAGGTGGTCGACAGCTACAGTTCGGAAGAGCTTGGATATCTGGCGCTGCAGTGTCCGGCTTGCGAGAGTTATCACGTGCAATCCGAGGGCGTGATTCTGGAAGTGCTCGATGGCGACGGACAGCCGTGCCGGCCGGGGGAAGTCGGACAGGTGGTGGTGTCGACGCTGCACAATTTCGCAATGCCGCTGCTGCGCTACGCCAGCGGCGATTTCGCCGAAGTGGGTGAACCCTGCTCCTGCGGGCGCGGATTGCCGGTGCTGAAGCGGATTGTCGGCCGCCTGCGCAACATGTTCCTGCGGCCGGATGGCGGGCAATACTGGCCGAGTTTTGCATCGACGGTCTGGCGCGAACTGGCGCCGGTGACTCAATTCCAGGTCGTGCAGACTGCTCGCGATGCACTTGAATTCAGGATCGCTGCGCCGCGGGAGCTGACTGCAGAGGAGAGCCGGCGCCTGATCGCTGCATTACACGATTCACTCGGATTCGTTTACCGGACCACGCTGCTGCGCCTGCCGGAAATCCCGCGTACGCCCGGCGGCAAATATGAAGACTTTATTTGCGCAACGGAGTGATCTGCTGCAGCAGGTATTCCAGCGTCAGGTTGTCGAACAGCGCCGAACCGGTGGAGACGAACAGCCGCCGGCGGTCAGGCTCCGGCTGAGTTTTTTTGCCGGAAAGCAAAGCATCAAAATCTGAAATCGTTGCGGCATCCAGCAGGCCCGCCGCCATCCAGGCCTTCAGATCGCCGAAGCGGATGGTATCCAGGGTATCCACATAAATGTCAGCAGCGTTGGCCCATGCCGGATCCAGTTCGGTCTGGTGATCAATGTCGGCGCCGAGGCTGATCACCAGGCTGGCACGGGTTTCATTCGGTGCGCAAACCGGCGTGGTGCTGGTGGTCGCCAAAGCAACAACATCGGCGCCCGGTAAATCGCCCGAGGCAACTGCGGAGCAATTCAGTCCGGCTATCCGCGCAGCGAGTGCCGCCGCCGCGGTGTTTGCACGCGCCATGTCTCGATCAGCGAAGGTGATTTCCTCAACCCCGCAAAGGGTCGCTGCATAAAATCCGACGTAGTAACCCACCCGTCCGCTGCCGATGATGTGCAGCCGCCGGGTTGCAGTGGCGAGCAGGTGGATGGCGAGGGCTGCGCAAAGGCCTGTGCGCGCCGATGACAGCAGGCAGGCATCAACGACATGGGTGACATAGTTCTCGAGCGGGTCGATGATCAGCGCCTTGCCGACGGTGATCTGGTCCGGCACGACGATCTGTGCTGTGTTGGTGCCGACCACCTTGAGGGTTTTGGTGATGCGCTTGCCGGCGCGGGTCACGCAAGGCATGACGCGGAAATCGGAAGTTTCGCCGGGATCGGCGAAGACCTGTTTCGGCGGCATCTCCACGGCAATGCGGCCTGCGGCGATTTCACGCAGGCGTTCGTGCATGTGCCGGAAATAGTCTTGCGGCGCCGCGGTCAGCAGGCGATGTACAGTGGCATCGTCAAGGGTGATGCAGGGTTCTTTTGCGGTACGCAGAACCTGCATTTCCAGGGTGTCCAGTGTCGCTGACTCAGGCGGATGCAGTGGCATGGGGCGTGTATTCATGGTGTTGCCTTGAGGGGCTTGCTCTTCCATGCAGCGGCCTGTGATTCTGCTTCTGCAATCTGTGTCGAAGACATGCCGCTGCTGAGTCCGGCAAGGGCGCCTGCCGCCACCGGGTCGCCCTGCAGGGCGGCGACGCGAACCCAATAATAGGCCAGCCGCGGGTCTTTCGGCACGCCTTTGCCTTCGTGATAAAGCATGCCGAGATTGTGTTGGGCATTGACATGCCCGCGGTCGGCGGCTTCTCGATACCAGCGAGCGGCGAGTTCGAAATTCCTTGCAGTGCCTTGCCCGGTGGCGTGGCTAAGTCCCAGATTGAACTGCGCGCCGGGATCATTCTGGCTGGCGGCAAAGCTCCACCAACGATGGGCTTCTGCAGGATTTTGAGTCACGCCGTAGCCGCGGGCGTACATCAGGCCAAGGCTGGTCTGTGCCCGTGCATCGCCGGATTTGGCAAGCCGCAGATACCAATCGGCGGCACGGCCGAAATCCTGATTGGCGCCGTTGCTGCCTGCGTAATAACTTTCGGCAAGTGCGTGCATGGCCCTGCGATCGCCTTTTTCTGCGCGCAGCGTCAGATCCTCGATGGTGACTTTACCGTCCGCGGCTTTTACGGCACAGCTAAGGGCAAGAAGCAGTGCGGCGAACCTAGCCCGCCACACGGTCATGCACCTCGAAACGGTAATCGTGGGCGTGGCGCTCGTCCCTTGAATACTGTTTCGTGCTTTGCAGTTGCCATTCGGCGGGATTGAATTCCGGCATTTGCGTATCACCGGCCGGTTCGGCATCGACCACCGTCAGATACAGGCGATCCGCGATCGGCATTGCGGCGCGATACAGTTCACCGCCGCCGATCACGAATATCTCGCTGTCGCCGGCGCAGAGTGCAACGGCCTGTTCCAGCGTGTGCGCAATCTTGGCGCCGGCGACCGAGTAATCTTTCTGGCGCGTGACGATCACCGTCGTTCTTCCCGGCAGCAGGCGGCCGATGGATTCGTAAGTCTTGCGGCCCATGATGATGTGGTGGCCCATCGTCACCGATTTGAACAGTTGCAGTTCATTCGGCAGATGCCAGGGAATCTTGCCGTCGGCACCGATGACCCGGTTGCGGGCCATGGCGACGATCATCGACAGCCGGGGTTGATCCGACATGTTCAGACCGCCACCGGCGCCTTGATCGCCGGATACGGGTCGTAGTTCTCCAGCGTGAAGTCTTCGTATTTGAACGCGAACAGGTCTTTAACGTCCGGATTGAGTTTCATCACCGGCAGCGGCCGCGGCTCGCGTGAAAGCTGTTCCTTTACCTGGTCCATGTGGTTCAGGTAGATGTGTGTGTCGCCGAAGGTGTGCACGAAGTCGCCGGGCTTGAGGCCCGTCACCTGGGCGATCATCATCGTCAGCAGTGCATAGGACGCAATATTGAAAGGCACGCCGAGGAACATGTCGGCGCTGCGCTGGTAGAGCTGGCAGGACAGTTTGCCGTCGGCGACGTAAAACTGGAAAAACGCATGGCAGGGCATCAACGCCATCTGGTCGAGGTCGGCGACATTCCATGCCGAGACGATCATGCGCCGCGAGTCGGGATTGGTTTTCAGCTGCTGCAGAACCTGGCTGATCTGGTCGATGTGGCGGCCGTCGGCGGCAGGCCACGAACGCCATTGATAGCCATAGACGGGGCCGAGGTCGCCGTCGGCGCGCGCCCATTCATTCCAGATCGAGACACCGTTGTCCTTGAGGTATTTGACGTTGGTGTCGCCTTGAAGGAACCACAGCAGTTCGTGGATGATGGATTTCAGGTGCACCTTCTTGGTGGTCACCAGCGGAAAGCCCGCGCTCAAATCGAAGCGCAGTTGTGCGCCGAACACCGAGATGGTGCCGGTGCCGGTGCGATCGGATTTGCGGGTACCGGTTTCAAGTACGTGGCGCAGCAGGTCGTGATAGGAGCGCATGGGAAGGGCGGTGCCTGAATCTGTTGAATATGACAGCAATTTTAGCAGGCCGCGCGGCGCTCGCCGCTATAATCACCGGCACCTCAATTCATGGATTTCCGAGATGCTTGCCCGACTGCATGCCCGTTCCGAATCGCCCACTGCCAGTGCGCTGAAAAAAGCCAGTCATCTGCTGATCATTGCGCCTGCAGGCATCGCACTGCCGACCTTGCCGCTGCACGACGTACTGAAAAAATCGCTGGCGCGCCGGCGCAAGACAATGGCCGATCTGGGCAAAGGCGCGGTCACCGTCGAGACAGCGGATGGTGCGCTGGTGTCATGGGTCACACCGGATGCGCAAAAATCGGCCTTTGAACAGCACACCTTGCTGCGCAAGGCGGTCGGCGCGCTGCTTGCCGAGCAACCGGAAACACTGACCATCGTCGTCACCGGTGCGGCATCGACGAGACGCGAACTGGCTGAACGCGCGGTGTATGTCAGCTGGGTCAATGGTATTGCGCTGCCCCAGCGCAAGAAAAAAGCCGATCAGAAGCCACTGAAAACCATCGAACTGTTTGGTTACCGGCCGGCCGACGGTTTTGCACAGGCTCGCTCGGTTGCTGAAGGCAATGTGCTGTGTCGTGAGCTGACGGTCACGGCGCCGAACGAGCTGACGCCGGGCGCTTACCGCAAACGTCTCGCCGCACTGGCGAGGACAAAGGGCTGGACGCGCGAGGAATACGATTTCAAAAAGCTCAAGCGCATGGGTGCCGGCGCATTCTGCGCAGTGGCCCAGGGCAGCGACGAAGCCGACGCAGCCATCGTGCGTCTTCGTTACCGGCCGCGCGGTGCGACCAAAACCGTGGCGCTGGTGGGGAAGGGCATCTGCTTCGATACCGGCGGACATAACCTGAAACCGGCGCGTTACATGCAGGGCATGCATGAGGACATGAACGGCTCTGCTGTGGCGCTGGGCATCCTCACCGCCGCGACCGGGGCCAAACTCAAGGTCAACATAGACTGCTGGCTGGCGCTGGCGCAGAACCATTTGAGCCCGCGCGCTTACAAGCAGAACGACATCGTCACTGCGTTGAACGGCACCACGATTGAAATCGTTCACACCGATGCTGAAGGCCGCATGGTGCTGGCCGATACGCTGACAATGGCGGCGCGCGCGAAGCCGGATGTGATGGTCGATTTCGCGACGCTGACCGGTTCGATGCATGTCGCGCTGGGTACCCGTTACAGCGGCATTTTTGCGACCAGCGACGAGCTGGCGGAGTTTGCACTGCAGGCAGGGGTCGCATCCGGAGAACGCCTGTGTGCCTTCCCGATGGATGAGGATTACGACAGCGCGCTCGACAGTACGGTCGCTGACGTCAAGCAGTGTACGCTGGACGGTGAAGCCGACCACATCCTTGCCGCGCGGCTGCTGCAGCGCTTCACCGAGAAGACGCCGTGGATTCACATGGATTTGTCGGCGCACGGCTGCAAGGGCGGCCTCGGTGCGGTGGCGACGGACTGCACCGGTTTTGGTGTGGCCTGGGGCAAACTCTTTCTGGCGGGTTACGAGCCCGACTGATCACGGTTTAGCCGCGCTTTTTATCCCAGACGTAACGTACCAATCGTTGCCAGCGGTTCTGCGGTTGTTTCAGTGCATTGGGCCCACGGCTGATCTGGTCCCGTGCGTGGCTTTTTTTCACCAACTCGTGCAGTTCGCGCATGTTCATGCCGCCGGGGCCCTTGATCTTCTCCGGGTCGGTTTTATCGGGATCGGGTTTGTCGCTCATGCTGGGCCTCGGCTGCGGTGACGCCTATGTTAAACTTCGTGCTTGATTTTAATGGAGTTTTTACGTCATGTCGGGCAGCACGCTGGGTACCCTGTTCTGCGTTACTTCCTTTGGTGAATCCCACGGGCCGGCGATCGGCTGTGTGGTGGATGGCTGTCCGCCGGGACTGGCGCTGAGCGAAGCCGATATCCAGCTTGAGCTGGATCGCCGCAAGCCCGGCACCTCGCGCCATGTCACGCAGCGCCGCGAGGAAGACAAAGTCGAAATCCTCTCCGGCGTGTTCGAAGGCAAAACCACGGGCACACCGATCGGCCTGCTGATCCGCAACACCGACCAGCGCAGCAAGGACTACGGCAAGATCAAGGACCTGTTCCGCCCGGGCCACGCCGATTACACCTACTGGCAGAAATACGGCATCCGCGATTACCGCGGCGGCGGGCGGCAGTCCGCGCGCGAAACCGCGGTTCGGGTGGCCGCCGGCGCCATCGCCAAAAAATGGCTGCATGAAAAATACGGCACGGTGATCCGCGGCTATATGTCTCAACTCGGTCCGGTGGAGATTCCCTTCGTGACCTGGGACGAGGTCGGCAACAATCCCTTCTTCGCACCGAACGCGCAGATTGTCGATGAGCTTGAGACCTTCATGGACAAGCTGCGCAAGTCCGGTGATTCGGTCGGCGCAAGAATCACCACGGTCGCAATGAGAGTGCCGGTGGGCCTGGGCGAGCCGGTGTACGACAAGCTCGATGCCGACATCGCGTACAACATGATGAGCATCAATGCGGTGAAGGGCGTCGAGATCGGCGCCGGCTTCGCCGCGATTGCGCAAAAGGGCACCGAGCATTCGGATGAAATGACGCCGCAGGGTTTTGTCAGCAACAACTCGGGTGGCGTGCTAGGCGGCATTTCGACCGGGCAGGATATCATCGTCAATGTCGCGGTGAAGCCGACCTCGAGCATCCGCCTTGCGCGCCACACCATCGACACCGCGGGCAATGCTGCGATGATCGAAACCCACGGCCGTCATGATCCCTGTGTCGGCATCCGCGCGACGCCGATCTGCGAAGCAATGCTCGCTTTGACACTGATGGATCACGCGCTGCGCCATCGCGCACAGAACGCCGATGTGAACACGGGCACGCCGGTGATTGCTGCGCAGGCGCCGCAGTCGGTGATCGACAAGCTGCGCGCGGCGGCTGCTGCGGAAAATCCGGATCCGGACGAAGCCTGATTGTCGGGTGTTGCGTGATCAGGCGTCAGCGTCGCGCCGTCATTAGAAAGACCGGATAGTCGCTGTTGGGTTTGCTGATCACGCTCGCGTTGTGCGTGGCCACTTCACTGAAGCCGGCTCTGCGGGCGGCACCCTCGATCCAGCTGCGCTCAAAGCCATAGTGCCGTACGCCGGTATCTTCGGTGTGGAAGCTGCCGTCCTCTTTGTCCAGATCCGATACCGCGATAAAGCCGCCGGGCTTTGCCATCGCATGGAATTTCCGCAGCAGGGCTTCGACGTCGTGGATGTGGTGCAAGGTCATCGATGAAATGACGCCGTCATAAACGCCGGGCGCGTCGGACTTCTCCAGATCGAGTTCGAACTGCTCCAGTTCGCATGGAAGCCGGTCCTTTTTTTCGAGCAGCTGCTTCGCCATTGACGGCGACACGTCGATGGACGTGATCTTGCGGACGTGCGGGGCGATGCGTTCCAGCAGCAGGCCGGTGCCCGCGCCGAAATCCACGAGGTGCATGCTGCGGTCGAGTTTGACTGTCGCGATGATCGTGCCGGCGATGTTGTCGATATTGTCGATCCGGTTCTGGCGTGTTTCGTAATTCCCGGCCTTGTGGGCGAAGAGGTCCTTGCTTGCGGGTTGGTTCATGGCTTCCTTGTTGTGTGGCGTGCGGCCTTCGGGCGCGACCGGAAACGGGTGACCGGCACAGGTGCTGGGATGCAAGTTAGGCCAGAGCAGGAATGGCGATATTGATCTGAGTCAAAAGGGGCTGCGCGGTCAGTAGATTCGTTGCAAGAACGGATCGCGTGCGAGACAGGATTGACTAGAAGAGGCGAGGGGTGTCGCCTGGACAGGGTAAACTCGTGCTAAAGGCGTGATCGCCGGATATTTAAAAATAATTAATATAATCAATAACTTATGAATTATCGCGCCACTGAGCGTGATTTCCCGGCTCCGTGTCCAAACCGATTCACCTGAATCTCTCTGCGTTCTACTTTTTCTACTTCGCCTATCTCGGCGCCTTCGCGCCGTTTTTCGCGCTGTATCTGACTTCGGTCGGCATGACTGCCGTCGAAATCGGCGTGCTGATGGCGCTGCCTCAACTGACACGCATTCTCGCGCCGCATCTCTGGGGCTGGCTGGCGGATCACACGGGACGGCGCATCGGTGTGGTGCGGATTTCCGGTGCTGCCGGAATGATCGCTTTTCTCGGCGTGTTTGCTGGCGACAGTTTCGCGTGGCTGTTTGCGGTGTTGTTCGCAATGATGTTTTTCTGGAGTGCGGCCTTGCCGCTGGTCGAGGCGACGACGCTGTCCAAACTCGGTGATGAAACCGCCCGTTACGGCCGCATCCGCGTCTGGGGGTCGGTGGGGTTTATCGCCGCGGTGGTTGCCGTCGGTTATCTGATTGACGCGACCAGTCCGCATTCCGTGTTGTGGGTCATTGCCGCGCTGATGGCGGGCATGTTGCTGCTGTCGTTCACGCTGTCCGAATCGAAGCCGGAGCCGCATGAGAGTGATGATCTGCCAGTGTGGCAGATCGTGCGCAAGCCGGCGGTGCTGGCGGTGATCGGCGCATCGGCGCTGATGGCGGCGGCACACGGACCTTATTACACCTTCTACACGATTCACCTCGTTGATCACGGCTACACCAAATCGGCCGCAGGCTGGTTGTGGGCGCTGGGGGTGATCTGCGAAATCGGTATCTTCATCTGGATGTCGCGCTTGTATCGCGCATTCACGCTGCGCAGCATCCTGATTGCCAGCACTTTGCTCGCGGCCTTGCGCTTTGTGGTGATCGGCTGGGGCGCTGACAGCATCGTGCTGTTGCTGGCGGCGCAGACTTTGCATGCGGCGAGTTTTGGTTCCTTCCACGCAGCCGCCATCGGGGTTGTGCACAAGCTGTTCCGCGGCCGACACCAGGCGCGCGGGCAGGCGATTTACGGCAGTCTGGCTTATGGCTTGGGCGGGACCGTCGGTGGCCTCGCCAGCGGTTATGCCTGGGGCGGGCTGGGGCCGGCGCTGACTTTTACGCTGGCGGCGGGCTGCGGACTGCTGGCGGCGGGGGTGTTGTGGCGCTGGCTGGGCCCGGATTGATCCGGACCCTGACAAGGTGTGAACCCGTGCATATGTCGGGTGCCGACCCTGTGAGATAATCTGCCGTTTCAGCAGCTTGGACAGAAACGGTAATTCTCATGGCAGGCAAGACCTTATACGACAAGCTTTGGGAGAGTCATCTTGTTCGCGAAGAAGCGGACGGGACGGCGCTGATCTATATCGACCGCCATCTGGTGCATGAAGTCACCAGCCCGCAAGCCTACGAGGGTCTGAAACTCGCCGGCCGCCCGGTTTGGCGCGTGGATTCTGTGGTGGCGACAGCCGACCACAACACACCGACGCGCAACTGGGATCGCGGCCTCGACGGCATCACCGATCCGGTATCGCGCATCCAGGTCGAGACGCTGGACAAAAACATCAAGGAATTCAAGGCCAAGGTCTATTTTCCTTTCCTCGACAAGAAGCAGGGCATTGTCCATGTGATCGGGCCGGAAAACGGCGCGACGCTGCCGGGCATGACCGTGGTCTGCGGCGATTCGCACACCAGCACGCACGGCGCCTGCGCGGCGCTGGCCTTCGGCATCGGCACCAGCGAAGTCGAGCATGTGCTGGCAACCCAGTGCATGGTGATGAAAAAGTCGAAGGCGATGCAGATTGTCGTCGAGGGAAAACTCGGCCCCGGTGTCACCGGCAAGGATGTGGCGCTCGCGATCATCGGTCACATCGGCACTGCAGGCGGGACCGGACACGCGGTGGAATTCGCCGGCAGTGCGATTCGTAGCCTGTCGATGGAAGGTCGCATGACCCTGTGCAATATGGCGATCGAAGCGGGTGCACGCGCCGGCATGGTCGCCGTGGATGACAAGACCGTCGATTACTTCAAGGGCCGTCTGTTCGCGCCGACCGGCGCACTATGGGACAAGGCAGCGGCTTACTGGCGCACGCTGGTCAGTGACCCGGACGCGAAGTTCGACAAAGTGATCACGATGAAGGCCGAAGACATCGTGCCGCAGGTGACCTGGGGTACGTCGCCCGAGATGGTGACCACGGTTGACGGCAAGGTGCCGGACCCGGAGAAAGAAACCAATCCGGTGAGGCGCGAAGGTTATGCGCGGGCGCTGGTCTATATGGACCTCAAGCCTAATACGCCGATTCGCGATATCCAGCTCGACAAAGTGTTTATCGGATCCTGTACCAACTCGCGCATCGAAGATCTGCGTGCGGCGGCGGCTGTGGCCAAAGGCCGCAAGGTCGCGGCCAACATCAAGCTCGCGATGGTGGTGCCGGGTTCCGGCCAGGTGAAGGCGCAGGCGGAGCAGGAAGGGCTGGACAAGATTTTTGTCGAAGCCGGTTTTGAATGGCGTGAGCCGGGATGTTCGATGTGCCTGGGCATGAATGAAGATCAGCTGAGCCCCGGCGAGCGCTGTGCCTCGACATCGAACCGCAATTTCGAAGGCCGCCAAGGCGCCGGCGGCCGGACGCATCTGGTCAGTCCGGCGATGGCTGCGGCCGCGGCTGTGGCCGGACATTTCGTCGACGTGCGTGAACTCAAGTGAAGGAGACCCTGATGAAACGCGTGATCCTGATGGTGGTGACAGTAATGGTGGTTGCCGGCTGCAACACGGTAGCCGGTGTCGGCAAGGATATTGAAAAGGCCGGTGAGGCCATCCAGAAATCGACGAAATAACATGGATAAATTTGTCAGACAGGAAGGCCTGGTGGCGCCGCTGGATCGTGCGAATGTCGACACCGACGCGATCATACCCAAGCAGTTCCTGAAGTCGATCAAGCGCACGGGCTTCGGCCCCAACCTGTTCGATGAATGGCGCTATCTCGACAAAGGCGAACCGGATCGTGACAATGCCGGGCGTCCGCTGAATCCGGATTTTGTGCTGAACCGCCAGCGCTTCATCGGTGCGACAGTGATGCTCGCGCGCGAGAATTTCGGCTGCGGTTCGTCGCGCGAACACGCGCCCTGGGCGCTGCTGCAGTTCGGCATCCAGACCATCATCGCGCCGAGCTTCGCGGATATTTTTTACAACAACAGCCTGAAAAACGGCCTGCTGTTGATCAAGCTCGATCCGAAAATCATCGACAAGCTGTTCAGTGAAACGGAAGCCAATCCGGGTTACCGGCTGGCGGTGGATCTGGAACAGCAGACGGTCACCACGCCGTCGGGCGAAAGCTATTCCTTCGACATCGATCCGCACCGCAAGCACTGCATGCTCAACGGGCTGGACGACATCGGGCTGACGCTGGCGCATGCCGACGAAATCCGCGCCTTCGAAGCGAAACACAAGGTGTCGCAGCCCTGGCTGTTTGCCTGATTTTTCGCGCGCTGTTTACTTTTTCGTTTTACGGAATCCAAAATGAAAATCGCAGTTCTCGCCGGTGACGGCATCGGACCCGAAATCGTCGGGCAGGCGCTGAAGGTATTGCGCCGCCTCGCCGAAGATGGCCTCAAGCTGGAATTCGAAGAAGCGCCTTTTGGCGGCGCCGGGTTTGATGCACACGGTGATCCGTTGCCGGCATCGACACTGAAGCTGGCGAAAGAAGCTGATGCCGTGCTGTGCGGCGCGGTCGGCGGTCCGAAATACGATGCGTTGCCGCGTGCACAGCGGCCGGAGCAGGGCATTCTGCGCATTCGCAAGGAACTGGGCCTGTTCGCCAATCTGCGTCCGGCGGTGCTGTATCCGGAGCTGGTGCAGGCCTCGACGCTGAAGCCAGAAGTGGTGTCGGGTCTTGATTTGATGATCATCCGTGAGCTGACCGGCGACATTTATTTCGGCGAGCCGCGCGGCCGTCGCGACAATGCGCGCGGCGAAAAGGAAGGCTACGACACGATGCTGTATTCGGAGCCGGAAATCCGCCGCATCGCCGAAGTCGGTTTCCAGACCGCGATGAAACGTGGCAAGAAGCTGTGTTCGGTGGACAAGGAAAACGTGCTGGAGACCAGCCGTTTCTGGCGCGAGATCGTCATCGATGTTGCGAAAAAATATCCCGAGGTTGCGCTGTCGCATATGTATGTGGACAACGCGGCGATGCAACTGGTGCGCAATCCGAAACAGTTTGACGTGATCGTCACCGGCAACATCTTCGGCGACATCCTCTCCGATGAGGCGTCGATGCTCACCGGTTCGATCGGCATGTTGCCCTCGGCGTCGCTCAATTCCGGCGGCGGCGGGTTGTATGAGCCGATCCACGGTTCGGCGCCGGATATTGCCGGCAAAAACATCGCCAATCCGCTGGCGACCATTCTGTCGACAGCGATGATGCTGCGTTACACCTTCAACAAGGACGAGTGGGCCTACCGGATTGAAGTGGCAGTGAAAAACGTCCTTGCCGCGGGCTACCGCACGCCGGATATTGACGAGGCGGGCGCGAAGAAGGTGGGCACGGTCGAGATGGGTAATGCAGTGGTCGCCGCACTGTGAACCAAGGTATAATGCAATCTATTGTTTTTTAAGGTGTTTTCATGAAGAAGATCGGTATCATCGGTTGGCGGGGTATGGTGGGTTCGGTTCTGGTGGAGCGCATGCGCGCGGAACGTGACTTCGACCTGATTGCGCCCACGTTCTTTTCGACGTCGCAGGCCGGCGGTCGCGGGCCCGATATCGGCCGTGATACCGGTGCCGTCGCGGATGCCAACAGCATCGATGCCCTGTCCAAAATGGACATCCTGATTTCCTGCCAGGGTGGTGATTACACCAACTCAATTTTCCCTAAGCTGCGCGCTGCAGGCTGGGACGGCTACTGGATCGATGCGGCTTCGGCGCTGCGCATGGAATCCGACGCAGTGATCATTCTCGATCCGGTCAATCGCGACGTGATTGATGCTGCGATGGCGAAGGGTGTCAAAAACTATATCGGCGGCAACTGCACGGTCAGCCTGATGCTGATGGCGCTCGGCGGCTTGTTCAAAGCCGGTCTGATCGAGTGGGTGACGGCGATGACCTATCAAGCGGCATCGGGTGCAGGCGCGGCCAATATGCGTGAGCTGGTGGCGCAGATGGGCGCGGTGCATGCGGTGGCGAAACCGCTGCTCGACAATCCCTTTTCGGCGATCCTGGAACTGGATCGCATCGTTGCGGATACGCTGCGCAATGGCGCGGTGCCGACGGAAAACTTCGGTCATCCGCTCGCCGGCAGCCTGTTGCCGTGGATCGACAAGGATCTCGGCAACGGCCAGAGCAAGGAAGAGTGGAAGGGTATGGCCGAGACCAACAAGATTCTCGGTCGCGAAGCCAATCCGCTGCCGATCGACGGCGTTTGCGTACGCATCGGTGCGATGCGCTGCCACAGCCAGGCGCTGACGGTGAAACTGAAGCGTGATGTGCCGCTGGCGGAAATCGAGCAGTTGCTGGCCAAAGCCAATGACTGGGTCAAGGTCATTCCGAACCAGCGTGATGTCACCTTGCGCGAACTGACGCCGACGGCAGTGACCGGCACCCTGACGGTTCCGGTCGGTCGTTTGCGTAAATTGCCTATGGGCGGGGAGTATCTGTCCGCCTTTACGGTCGGCGACCAGTTGCTTTGGGGGGCGGCTGAACCGTTGCGCCGGATGTTACGGATTGTTCTGGAGTCTGGTGCGACGCAGCGTGCGCCTGCAGCCAAGGTGGCCGCAAGCGCATGATTTGGTGACGTTTAGAGCCTTTCAGCAAGGGCTTTGAGCGTTGGCAAAAAAGCTGAATTTCCTTTTAGAAATATGTGGTTGGGTCGCAACATTCGACAAAGCCTTAGCTTGCATGGCTAACTGATTGATGCTAAATTTGTTGTCCCATAGAAAAACGATACGGGAGCCGTGGTGCGCACATTTATTTTAGGCAAAGCGCTGGTATTAGCGCTGCTGCTCGTGCCTGTTTTGGCGCAAGCTGCTGGTTTGGGCCGGCTCACCGTTCAGTCAAACATCGGTCAGCCGCTCAATGCGGAAATCGAACTTGTTTCTGTTCGCGGCGATGAGGCGTCTACACTGGTCGCCCGGCTTGCTTCTGTAGAGGCTTACCAGCAATCCAACCTACAGTACAACAGCAGCCTGAGCGGTATCAAGGTTACGATTGATAGAGGTGCAGATGGCCAGTATTTCATCAAGATTGCCGGCAGCCGCCCGGTCAACGAGCCGTTTATCGATTTGTTGATCGAATTGTCCGGTGGTGGCAACAGACTGGTTCGTGAATACACCGCCTTGCTGGATCCGCCTGGCTACGGTCAACAACCTGCAGCATCTCCTGCACCTGCGGTTGTGGCTTCGCGGCCGATAGCCGCGCCGGCTCCTGCGCAAGCATCGATTGCTGAACCCGCCAAGTCGGCGCCGCCAGTCGTTTCCGGAGCAAAAGCAAATGAATACGGCCCGGTCGGCAAGGGTGACACGCTGGGCAAAATTGCCGCCAGCCTTAAACCGGAAGGTGTAACACTGGAGCAAATGCTCGTCGGTTTGTATCGCAGCAACCCGGACGCCTTTATCCGCAACAACATGAATCTTGTGAAGTCGGGCAAGATTCTGCGGGTACCCGACGCACAGGAATTGTCATCCGTCACTCAGAGTGAGGCCGTCAAAGAGGTTCGCACCCAGGTTGCTGACTGGCGCGCTTACAGCGGCCGTGTTGCTGATCAGGTTGGTACCGCGCCTGAAGGTGGAAGCACGGCTCGAGGCCGGATTACGACGCGTGTCGATGATCCTGCTGCATCCGCCTCCAAGGATGTGGTCAAACTATCCAAAGGTGAGCCTTCCAAAGGTGGCAAGGAGCTGACGGGCGATGCGAAGGCGCGCGCGCTGGAAGAAGAGCTGATTTCCCGCAAAAAGCAGCTTGCCGAAGCCAACGAGCGGATTGCACAGCTTGAAAAAACGATCAAAGACACGCAAAAGCTTGCCGAACTGAAGAGCCCGGGCATGGCGGCCGCGCAGCAGAAGGCGGAGGCATCCAAGGCTGCGCCTGAACCGGTCAAGCCGGAAACCAAACCCGAAACAAAGCCGGAGATCAAAGCTGATCCCGCAAAGGCGGAGGCTGTGAAACCGGCTGAGCCGGCCAAGCCTGGGTCTGCTCCTGTCGAAATGGCCAAGGATGTGAGCGCTCCCGCAGCGACGCAACCCGTTGCCGAAGCCAAACCGGTAGCGAAGCCGGCGCCCAAACCGGTTGCACCGCCGCCCCCGCCCCCCGAGCCCGACATGATGGACATCGTCATGGAAAATCTGCCGATCATTGGCGGCGGTCTGGGGGCGCTGGTGCTTGGTGGAGTGGGTTTTGCGGCCATGCGTCGTCGTCGTGCCCAATCCCAGGGCGGCGATGATATTGAACCAGTCATGCCCGCTGCAGCGGCAGTTGCCGCAGCTTCGGCCATTGATGAGCCTGCCGCCGGACAGGATGCTGCGCCTGCAGTTGACGAAGTTGATCCAGTGGCCGAAGCCGAGGTTTACATCGCCTATGGTCGCGACGGGCAAGCCGAGGAAATCCTCAAAGAAGCGATGGGACGTGATCCTTCACGCGAGGATGTTCAGGTCAAGCTGGCTGAGGTTTATGCGGCGCGCAAGGACTCGTCCTCTTTCGGCGACGTTGCAAACTCGCTGCATGCGCTTACCGGTGGTGCTGGTGATAACTGGCTGAAGGTCGCTGCACTGGGCTATTCGCTGGATTCCGCAAATCCCCTCTACGAAGCGGGCAAGGACATCGCGCCGACTGCGACTGGTGGTGACGCAGGGCTTGGTACTGATCTGGACTTTGATCTTGGCGGCGATTCGACGGAGGCTCCGGATATCGCCCTTGATGCCGGTGATGCGGGTCAGGCGACTGAATTGGGCGGGATGCAGGAAATGGCTGCAGCCGCAGATGCCGGTGTACTGCCGACCGAAGTTGTGCCGTCCGAGCCGCTCATGCCTGACTTCAATCTCGATGCACCGGCACCGGCGCCAGATATCGCGCTCGAGATGCCTCCGGTGGCATCGAATGAACCGGCTTCCATCGATTTCAATGTCGACCTGCCGCCGCTTGATGTTCCCGCTGCTGAAGCCGTGGCCGAGCCTGCGGCTCCCGCGGCCGATGCTGGTCTTGATTTCAAGATTGATGTGGGTGATCTCAATATCAATCTCGACGACACTTCGACGCAGGCGGCCCCATCCGGAAGAAAGGATGGCCACTGGTACGACGTACAGCAGAAATTCGATCTGGCCAAGGCGTATCAGGAGATGGGTGATAACGATGGCGCCCGGGAAATCCTGCAGGAAGTCATCAAGGAAGGCGATGCGGAACAGAAGGATCAGGCGGAGAAACTCCTCGGTTCGCTCGGTTAACCCGTTTCGTGGAATGATCAACAACCGCGGCAGGGTTCCTGCCGCGGTTTCTTTTTTCCGGGATGCGCTTAAGGCGCGGGAGCACTGCTCTTGAGAATGGCTTTGGGCATCGAATATGACGGCAGCGGTTTTTGCGGTTGGCAGACGCAGACTGCGGGCTGTGCCGTCCAGGATCGCCTGGAGAATGCCTGTTCAAGCATTGCCGGCGTTCCTGTGAGCACCATTTGCGCAGGGCGCACCGATTCCGGTGTTCATGCGCTGGGGCAGATCGTCCATTTTGACTGTGATGTTGATCGGCCGTGCAGCGCCTGGGTAAGAGGCGTCAACGCACTGTTGCCGCCATCGATTGCAGTCACCTGGGCGCAGCCGGTCAGCACTGAATTCCATGCCCGGTTTTCTGCGCGCGGCCGTGTCTATCGATATGTGCTGCTCAACGATGCAGTCCGTCCAGCGGCAGACCATGGGAGGGTAGGCTGGTTTCATTCGCCGCTGGATGTCGGGCGCATGCGTACTGCGGCGGCTCAACTGGTCGGAGAGCATGATTTCACGGCCTTTCGTGCTGCAGAATGCCAGGCTCAGTCGCCAGTGCGAACCATGAATGCGATTACCGTAGCGGTTAATGGCCCCTACGTGATTTTCGAGTTTTCGGCAAACGCGTTTCTGCATCATATGGTGCGCAATATCGTGGGCAGCCTGGTTTATGTCGGCAAGGGCAAACATCCCCCGGAGTGGATCGGTGAGATCCTGCATGGCCGGAACCGCGCGCGTGCGGCACCGACCTTTGATGCGTCAGGTCTGTATCTGCTCCGGGTGGATTACGAAAGCCACTGGGGATTGCCGCTGCCCCGTATGCAGGGGCCGAGATTGGTGCACGCTACGGTGGAATAACATGAATACACGCGTAAAAATCTGCGGTATTACCCGTGTCCAGGACGGACTGGCGGCTGTGCGGTTGGGGGCCCATGCCATCGGGCTTGTGTTCTATGATGCAAGTCCGCGAGCAGTTGCCAATAAGCAGGCACGGATGATTGTTGATGCACTGCCGCCTTTCGTGACTGCGGTTGGATTGTTCGTCAATGCCGAGCCCGATGCCGTGCGTAAAACCCTGGCAGAGGTACCGCTGCAGTTGTTGCAGTTCCACGGCGATGAAACACCGGCCTATTGTTCAGCTTTCGGTGTGCCCTATCTCAAAGCGGTCCGGGTTAAGCCCGGGGTCGATTTGTTACAATATGGCCATGATTTTCGCGAGGCCCGGGGGCTCTTGCTGGACGCGTTTGTAGAGGGTGTCCGCGGTGGCACTGGAGCAACGTTTGACTGGAATCTGATCCCGCGCGATCTGGCGTTGCCGATTGTGTTGTCCGGTGGACTCGATGCGGGCAACGTCGAAGCGGCAGTACGGGCAGTCCGTCCCTGGGCGGTGGATGTTTCCAGCGGTGTTGAAGCGGCAAAAGGCATCAAGGATGCCGCCAAAATTGAAGCTTTCATGAACGGAGTACGCAATGCGGGTGTATGACTTGCCGGATGCCAAAGGCCATTTCGGACCTTATGGTGGCGTGTTCGTTTCCGAAACCCTGATCTCTGCGCTGGAGGACCTGAAGGCAGCTTATGCGCGCTTCAAGGATGATCCGACGTTCAAGGCCGAATTCGCCTATGAACTCAAACATTATGTCGGTCGCCCCAGCCCGATTTATCATGCCCGCCGCTGGTCGGAGCATTTCGGCGGCGCACAGGTCTACCTGAAGCGTGAAGACCTGAACCACACCGGCGCGCACAAGATCAATAACGTGATCGGCCAGGCTTTGCTGGCACGCCATCTTGGCAAGCCACGCGTGATTGCCGAAACCGGCGCAGGGCAGCACGGCGTGGCAACCGCGACGATTGCAGCCCGCTATGGCATGGAGTGCGTGGTTTACATGGGCTCTGAAGACGTCAAGCGGCAGGCGCAGAATGTTTACCGCATGAAGTTGCTGGGCGCGACGGTTGTCCCTGTGGAGTCGGGATCAAAGACACTCAAGGATGCGCTCAACGAGGCAATGCGCGACTGGGTTACCAATGTAGAGAACACCTTCTACATCATTGGCACTGTGGCCGGACCTCATCCGTACCCGATGATGGTGCGCGATTTTCAGTCGGTGATCGGACTGGAGGCGCGTGAGCAGATGCCCGAGATGACAGGACGCCAGCCCGATGCCGTGCTGGCCTGCGTGGGGGGGGGGTCCAATGCGATTGGAATTTTCCATCCTTATATCGAGCACGAGAACGTACGTCTGATCGGTGTCGAGGCGGCCGGTTACGGCCTTGAAACCGGTAAACATTCGGCAACGTTGTGTGCCGGCCGCTCCGGCGTGCTTCACGGAAACCGGACTTACCTGCTGCAGGATGACAATGGCCAGATCATCGAGACCCATTCGATTTCGGCCGGCCTCGATTATCCTGGCGTTGGGCCGGAGCATGCATGGTTGAAGGACAGTGGCCGCGCCGAGTACGTGGCAGCCACCGACGATGAAGCGCTTGAGGCGTTCCACAAGCTGTGCCGTCTCGAGGGCATCATTCCTGCGCTGGAATCCAGCCACGCGCTGGCTTACGCCGCCAAACTGGCGCCGCGCATGCGCAAGGACCAGATCCTGCTGGTCAACCTGTCCGGTCGCGGTGACAAGGACATGCATACCGTTGCCGAAAAATCCGGTCTGCAGTTCTGACCGGCTACTTCCGAACAAGAAATCCTCCGATGTCGCGTATTGCTGCCCGATTTGAACGTCTCAAAAAAGAAGGCCGGAAGGCCCTGATCCCTTTTTTCACGGCCGGTGATCCTGATCGTGCCAGTTGTGTTCCGCTGATGCATGCGCTGGTGTCCGGCGGTGCCGACGTGATCGAGCTCGGTGTGCCGTTTTCCGACCCGATGGCTGATGGTCCGGTGATCCAGAGATCCAGTGAGCGTGCGTTGATGCACGGCGTGTCGCTGCACGACGTAATCAACTGGGTTGCCGATTTCCGCAAGACTGATTCAACGACGCCGGTGGTGCTGATGGGGTACGCCAATCCCATCGAGTCCATGGGCCTGGACGCATTTGCCGATGCAGCAAAGGCCGCCGGTGTTGATGGCGCGCTGGTTGTCGACTATCCGCCTGAGGAGGCCGAGAATCTGGTGACCACACTGGAGCGCTCCGGCCTTGAGACCATATTCCTGCTGTCGCCGACCACGTCCGACGCGCGGCTGAAGCAGGTGGCAGAGCTGGGACGCGGCTATCTTTATTACGTTTCGCTCAAGGGCGTTACCGGCGCAGCCAATATCGACATTGGTGATGTGGCGAAGCGTCTGGAACGCATCCGCAGTTTTACTGCGCTGCCGGTTGGTGTGGGCTTCGGTATTCGTGACGGCCAAACAGCGCATGCCATTGCACAGGTTGCCGATGCAGTGGTGATCGGCAGCCGGCTGGTGCAGGAAATTGAATCGGCACCTGCGGATGCCCCGGCAAAGGTGCAGGCGTTCATGGCGGATATCCGGGCGGCGATGGACGCCGGCGCGAAGCAATGAGCAGCTGGCTGCATAAGCTGCTGCCGCCGCGCATCAAGCGTGATTCTGGTGTTCCCAAAAAGGCGGTTCCCGAGGGCTTGTGGAGCAAGTGTGACTCCTGCGAAGCCGTGCTGTATCGCACCGATCTCGAAAAAAACCTGTTTGTCTGTCCGAAATGCAGTCATCACAACCGTGTTTCCGCACGTGAACGTCTCGACTGGCTGCTCGATATGGAAGGGCGCTATGAGATCGGCGTTGAAGTCACTCCGGTGGATAGTCTTAAGTTTCGCGACAGCAAACGATATTCCGACCGCCTGACCGCGGCACGCAATGAAACCGGTGAAGAAGACGCGCTGGTGGTGATGCAGGGCGCGATCAAGGAGATACAGGTCGTTACCGCAGCGTTCGAATTCGGCTTTCTCGGCGGCTCCATGGGCTCTGTGGTCGGTGAACGTTTTGTGCGCGGCGTGCAGGTTTGTGTCGAGCAGCGGCTGCCGTTCATCTGCTTTACTGCAACCGGTGGTGCGCGCATGCAGGAAGGGTTGTTTTCTCTGATGCAGATGGCCAAGACCTGCGCGGCGCTGACACGGCTGGCTGATGAACGTCTGCCCTTCATTTCGGTGTTGACCGATCCGACCATGGGCGGTGTGTCCGCCAGCTTTGCGATGATCGGCGATGTCGTTATCGCCGAGCCCAACGCGCTGATCGGATTTGCCGGACCCAGGGTGATTGAGCAGACCGTGCGAGAGACCCTGCCTGAGGGCTTCCAGCGCGCTGAATTCCTGATGCAGAAAGGCGCGCTCGACATGATTGTTGACCGCCGGCAAATGCGGGACACGCTGGCGCGCATGCTGACGCTGCTGCTCAAGCAACCGGCGCCGGCAGCCTGATTTTCTGAAGCCTGCTACGGGGTGAGCGGGCTCCGAATGCATCCGAACAGGCAAGACATGACGAACCCGGTAACGTTATCCGACTGGCTTGAATACATCGAGCGCCAGCATCCGCAAAGCATTGCGATGGGGCTGGAGCGGGTGAATGTCGTTCGCGATGCGCTCCAACTGAAACCTGATTTTCCGGTCATCACCGTGGGCGGCACCAACGGAAAAGGTTCTGCCTGCCGTTTTCTGGAAGCCATGCTCACCCACGCCGGTTATTGCGCGGGTGTTTACACTTCACCGCACCTGCTCCGTTACAACGAGCGGGTACGTATCGGCAGCCGTGATGCCGAAGATGCGGATCTTGTTCGTGCTTTTGCCGCAGTCGAACGCGCTCGTGCCGCGAGCGGGGTGCCGTTGACCTATTTCGAGATCGGTACGCTGGCGGCTGTATGGTTGTTTATCGAGCGCAGGGTCGAAGTGGCTGTGCTTGAAGTGGGTTTGGGCGGTCGTCTCGATGCGGTCAATGCTTTTGATGCCGATGTTGCACTCCTGATGAGCGTAGGACTGGATCACATGGAGTATCTTGGAGATACGCGTGAGGCGATCGGTGCCGAAAAAGCGCCGATTTTTCGCGCCGGCCGGCCAGCAGTCTGCGCGGATGCAGATCCTCCTTCATCGGTAACGGATTATGCCCGCAGGATCGGCGCCAATTTGCTGCTGATAGGGCGTGACTTCAGTTACGAAGCGCAGCAGCAGCAATGGTGTTATCGCGGGCCTGGCGGCAACCGCTACGGTCTGCCGCCACCGGCCTTGCGTGGCACCTTTCAGCTTGCCAATGCCAGCGCCTGCATTACGGCGCTTGATGCCGTGCGTGATCGTCTTCCGGTGAGCACTGGTGACATCCGTGCCGGCCTTGTCGCCGTTGAAAACCCCGGTCGATTCCAGGTGTTGCCGGGGCGGCCCGCAGTCATACTGGATGTGGCCCACAATCCGCATGCGGCTTCGGCGTTGGCGCTGAATCTGGTGCAAATGACCGGCTACAGCAAAACGCTGGCGGTGTTTTCGATGCTGAAAGACAAGGATGTTGCCGGTGTTGTCAGACTTTTGCGCGGGCATATCGATCACTGGCTGGTTGCGCCACTGGAAGGGCCGCGGGCCATGAGTGCGGAAGCGTTGCAGCAATCCCTGCGTAATGCCGGTGTCAACGCCGAGATCACAATGTGCATAAACATCGAAGAAGCATGTGATCGCGCGTACCGCACGGCAGGAGATGGTGATAGAATTTTGGCCTTCGGATCGTTTCTTACCGTAGCTGCTGCGATGACTGCATTCCGCAATCGCCGGCCATAGTAAAAATCGTTATTAATCAATAAGCTACTTCGTTTACTGCGTATCAAAGCATGGCGAGAAACGTTAGCGACGAAGAACTTCAGCTGAAAAAGCGCGCACGCCGCCGCCTGGTGGGTGCGATTGTTTTGGTCACCGTGGTGGCCGTCGTCCTGCCCATGGTTCTTGATTCGGAACCCAGGACGGTCAACCAGAACATCAATATCCAGATTCCGTCGCCGGATGCCGGGGTGCTGACCACACCGCCAACGCCGCTTAAGCAGGCAGAGCCTGCTGCGACCCTACCCAAGCCCGAACCCGAGCCTGTTGCAGCGGCTCCGGCTGTCGCGCCGAAAGAATCCAAATCTGAAGCTGTGGCCGCAAAGCCGGAGGCGAAAACTGAAGTCAAAGCGGAGACCCGGCCGCAAGAGGTGAAGGCCGAAACCAAGGTCGAATCCACAGCAGAAGCCAAGCCTGAGCCCAAAGCCGAAGCGAAGACTGAAACCAAGGCGGTGGCCAAAACCGAATCGGCGAAAACCAAAGACAGCGTCAAGGAGCCCCCCAAAGCTGCGACAAGCGGTGGATTTGTGATTCAGGTTGCGGCGTTGTCGGATACAGCCAAGGCCAGGGAATTGCAGGCCAAAATCGCCGGCAGCGGCCTGAAGGCGTACACGGAAGTGGTTCAGACTTCAAAAGGGCCGGTGACGCGTGTGCGTGTCGGTCCCTTCAATACCCGTGAAGCCGCCGAGAAGGCGCGTCCGCAGTTGCAGAAGTTGCAACTCGACGGCAAGGTTGTCCCCCGGTAAAGATGACGCTGATCGACTATGTTGTGCTCGCCATCGTCGGTTTCTCGGTTCTGCTCAGTGTTCTTCGCGGGCTGGTCAGGGAGTTGCTTGCACTTGCTGCATGGGTCATCGCATTCATCGCTGCCCGGTTGTTCGGCGGAGATCTTGCGGCAATCATGCCGTCAGAAATTCCCGGAGAGGAACTGCGCTGGCTGGCAGGTTTTGTGACGCTTTTTGTGTCGGTGCTGCTGGCGATGAGTCTTGTTGCCGTTGCGGTTTCGCAACTCGTAAAAAGTGCGGGATTGACTGTAGAGGATCGGGTGCTCGGTGCAATATTCGGTTTGGTGCGCGGGTTGGCAGTGGTGATTGTGCTGGCGCTGGTGGCCGGCATGACTGCGCTGCCGAAGCAGCAGGTATGGCGTGATGCTGCGCTGCGCCCGTTGCTTGAACTCGTTGCGCTGGGTGTCAAGGGCTGGCTGCCGCCAGCGCTGGCGCAACATATCAAGTACGGCTGAGGAAACGCGCCATGTGCGGAATTGTTGGAGTCGTTGCCCGTAGCCCCGTCAACCAGCTGCTGTATGACGGACTGTTGGTTTTGCAGCATCGCGGCCAGGATGCCGCCGGCATCGTTACTGCTGACGGTGCCAGTTTTCACATGCACAAGGGCGGCGGCATGGTGCGGGACGTATTCCGCACCCGCAACATGCGCAGCCTCGCGGGGCACGCCGGTATCGCGCACACCCGTTACCCGACCGCGGGATCGGCCTGGTCGGCCGCGGAGTCGCAGCCGTTTTACGTCAATTCGCCCTTCGGCATCGTGCTCGGGCACAACGGCAACCTGACCAATTCCGAGCAGCTCAAAAACGACCTGTTCCGTCTGGACATGCGTCACGTCAACACCGAATCGGACTCGGAGGTGCTGCTCAACGTGCTGGCGCACGAACTGGCGGCAAATACCACCAATTACAGGCTTGATCCGGCGACGATTTTCGCCGCAGTCTCAGGGGTGCACCGGCGCTGCCGCGGCGCTTATGCCGTCGTGGCCATGATCGCCGGCTATGGTCTGCTGGCCTTCCGTGATCCCTTCGGAATCCGCCCGCTGGTGTTCGGCAAAATCGAAACGCCGCAGGGCACCGAGTACATGGTGGCTTCCGAGAGCGTTGCGCTTGATGGGCTGGGATTCCAGCTCGTGCGCGATGTCGCACCGGGTGAAGCCATATTCATCGATCTCGACGGCAATTTCCACAGCCAGCAATGCGCGGAAAATCCGTCACTGAATCCTTGTCTGTTTGAATTCGTCTATCTGGCGCGCCCTGATTCCGTGATCGACGGCATCTCTGTCTACGAGACCCGTTTGCGCATGGGTGAAAGTCTTGGGCGCAAGATCGAGAAGGACTTCGCCAACCTCGATATTGATGTGGTGATCCCGATTCCGGATTCGAGCCGGCCGGCGGCCATGCAGTTGTCGAATCATCTCAATCTCGGGTATCGCGAAGGCTTCATCAAGAATCGCTATATTGGTCGTACCTTCATCATGCCCGGTCAGGCCATTCGACGAAAATCGGTGCGCCAGAAACTTAATGCCATCGGGATGGAATTCCGCGGGAAGAATGTTCTGCTGGTAGATGATTCGATCGTGCGCGGCACCACCAGCCGGGAAATCGTGCAGATGGCCCGCGATGCGGGAGCGCGCAAAGTTTATTTTGCATCAGCGGCGCCGCCGGTGCGTTACGCCAATGTCTACGGCATCGACATGCCGACCCGTGACGAACTGATTGCCAGCGGCCGATCCCATGATGAAATCGCTCGGGAAATCGGCTGTGATGCGCTGATTTACCAGGAACTCGACGCATTGATCGGGGACGTTCGCAGCGTCAATCCATCGGTCACCAATTTCGAGGCCTCGTGTTTCAGCGGCCAGTACATCACCGGCGACGTTACCCAGGACTACCTTGATGGTGTCGAAGCGCAGCGCCGCGATGGTGCCAAGGCCGGGACGGCTGCGGCGACCCAGCTCGACCTCGGGCTGGAACTCGTCGAGTAAGCGGGTAGCCGGCGATGTACCAGGTTGATGCATTCCGCGAGGAGCGCATCGATGTGATGCATTCTCTGATGCGCAAGCACCGGTTTTCAACGCTGGTTACCGTTAACGACGGTTTGCCGGAAGCCAACCATCTTCCGCTGCTGATAGATCCGGAACCATTACCCCGCGGCAGTCTGCGTGGCCATGTTGCCCGCGCGAATCCCGTTTGGCGTCAGGCTGGCGGTCAGGAGGTATTGGCAATATTTCACGGTCCGCAAGTTTATGTGACGCCGTCCTGGTATCCGTCAAAAAGTGAAGCGGGCAGGGTGGTGCCGACCTGGAATTACGCCGTAGTGCATGCTTATGGCCCATTGGTTGTGCACGATGACCGTGACTGGCTGCATGCGCTGTTGACGCAACTGACCGACCAGCAGGAGGCCACGTTGCCCCTGCCGTGGCGTGTGGATGATGCCCCTGCAGATTATCTGGAACGCATGCTGGGGGGCATCGTAGGCATCGAAATTCCGCTGACCCGTCTGATGGGTAAATGGAAGGTCAGCCAGAACCGCAGCGCGGTGGACCGTGCGGGTGTGGTTGATGGTTTGGCAATAGCGGGCGATGAGCAGTCTCTTGCGATGGCAGATCTTGTTGCCGGTAAGCGCCCGGTTTGACGCGGGCGGCGGGCCTGCGGTAGTCTTCAGTTGCGCCGATTTGAAGAGCAGCTTGCGGGCGCGTTAAAAATGCAGCTAAAGCGACGGAAGAACCCGGTCCGCGCTTGCTGGCCGGGTTTTTTTATTGGATGGAGCAAAAAAATATGAAGAGCGGATTCACCACCAAGATCCTGCATTCCGATCTGGAAGCGCCGATTGAGCATTATTCCGTGCTCAAGCCCATGCATACGGCGGTTGCTTTCGGATATCCGGATTCACGCGACCTGGTCAAGGTGTTCAAGGGCGAGATGCCCGGCTACGCCTATGGCCGGCAGGGCAATCCCACCACCGCGGCGCTGGAATCCAAGATCAGCAAGATGGAAGACGGTGTTGCGACAGCCTGTTTTTCGACCGGCATGGCGGCCATTGCCTCGGCCTTCATCGCGCTGCTGCGCGGCGGCGACCATGTGGTGTCGAGCGCTTTCCTGTTCGGTAACACCAACAGCCTGTTCGGAACCCTCGGTCAGTTTGACTGCGACATCAGTTATGTCGATGCGACCCGCGTGGAGAACGTGGAAAAGGCGCTGCGGCCCAATACCCGGATGGTGTTCGTTGAAACCATTGCCAATCCACGCACCCAGATCGCCGACCTTGTGCGTATCGGCGAGTTGTGCGCGCGCCGCGGGATCATCTATTTTGTCGACAATACGATGACCTCGCCCTATCTGTTCCGGCCGAAGCAGGTGCTGGCCAGCCTGGTGATCAATTCGCTGACCAAATACATCGGCGGGCACGGCAATGCGTTGGGCGGCGCCGTGACCGACACCGGGTTGTTCGACTGGAAGTCGTTCCCGAACATCTACGACAACTATAAAACAGCCAATCCGGCGAACTGGGGCATCCTGCAGATTCGCAAGAAGGGGCTGCGTGATGTCGGGGCTACGCTGGCTGCCGAGCCGGCGCACCGCTTGGCCATGGGGGCGGAGACTCTGGCGTTGCGGATGGAGCGCGCCTCAGGCAATTGCCTGAAGCTGGCCGGTTTTCTCGCGAAACACCCCAAAGTCACCAAAGTTTATTATCCGGGCCTCGAAAATCATCCCCAGCATCAGCTGGCCGGTGAGTTGTTCAGGCATTACGGCGCCCTGATGAGCATTGAACTGGCCGAAAATATTGACTGCCTTGATTTCCTCAATCGTCTGCAATTGGTGATCTCCTCCAGCCATCTCGGTGACAACCGGACGCTGGCGATCCCGGTTGCGCAGACGATCTACTGGGAAATGGGGGCAGCCCGCCGCGCGGAGATGGGTATCGCGGACTCGCTGATCCGGCTGTCGATCGGCATCGAGGATATCGATGACCTGATCGCGGATTTCACGCAGGCCCTAGCTTAGGACGGCAGTGCAGCCGGCGGCGTCGCAGCGCAGATAGCCGCCGGTTTCATACCAGTCGTTGAGCACCCAGCGTTCGCAGGCATGCCCGTCTACGGTATGGCGATGGTGTGCCGGTCGGTGGGTGTGGCCATGAATCAGCCGCGGATAGCCGTGTTGGCGCAGCAGCTCTTCCACGGCGGACGCTGCGACATCCATGATGGCTTCCGTTTTCTGCTGCTTGCTGGCCTCGCTCTGCGCGCGCATGCCGCGCATCTGCTCCCGTCGCGCCTCCAGTGACTGGGCGAGGAATTTCTGCTGGTTGCCGGGATCGCGGGCATACACGCGGAAACGCTGGTAATCGACATCGTCGGTACAGAGTGCATCACCGTGACTCAGCAGCGTTGGTGTGCCGTGCAGATTTATCAGCACCGGATCTTCGAGCAGCGCGGCATGGCAGCGTGATGCGAAGTCGGCCCCCAACAGTACGTCACGGTTGCCCCGCATCAGATATACCGCGGTGCCGCCTTCGGCCAGTTTCGAGAGTGCCGAGGAAACCGTGCCGTTCAGCGGATCTTCCAGGTCATCATCACCCACCCAGTACTCAAACAGGTCGCCGAGGATATACAGCGCCGAAGCCGAGGGGACGGTTTCACGGATGAAGCGAAGGAATTGTTCCGTGATCTGTGGCCGTTCAGGGGCCAGATGCAGATCGGAAATGAACAGCGTGTGCATGGGCAGCGGGGCGTTGCCGCCCCGCGAAATCAGACGACTTCGGCTTTTTCGATAATGACATCTTCCAAGGGGACATCCTGGTGCATCCCCTTGCTGCCGGTTTTCACCTTGCGGATCTTGTCGACCACATCGGTGCCGTCGACCACTTTGCCAAACACGCAGTAACCCCATCCCTGCGGGGTCGGTGCCGAGTGATTCAGGAAGTCGTTGTTGGACACGTTGATGAAAAACTGTGCGCTGGCCGAGTGCGGCGCCGAAGTGCGTGCCATCGCCACGGTGTACATGTCGTTCTTCAGGCCGTTATTGGCTTCATTCTGCACCGGGTCGCGCGTCGGTTTCTGTTTCATGCCGAGTTCGAAGCCGCCGCCCTGGACCATGAAACCGTCGATGACGCGATGAAACACCGTGTTGTTGTAATGGCCGTCTTTGACGTACTGAATGAAGTTGGCGGCGGTGTCCGGTGCTTTGACGGCGTCGAGTTCCAGGGAGATGACGCCGTGGTTGGTATGTAATTTGATCATGTTGTCAGAGTCCTTGATGGAAATTATTTGGCTTTGGCCGGTTTTGCCGCTGCGCCCGGCAGCAGGCGCGCACGTTCAATAAAAACAGGCTGACGCGGCACATTCTGGTGCGGGCCGACGGTTGCGGTCGGCACCTGGGTGATTTTTGCAACGACATCCATGCCTGTGGTCACGCGGGCAAACACGGTATATCCGTAACCCTTGTCATCCGGCGATTTGAAATCGAGGAAATCATTCTCGGCAACATTGATGAAAAACTGTGCTGTTGCGGAGTGCGGGTCTGCAGTGCGTGCCATCGCGACGGTACCCACGGCATTGCGCAGGCCGTTGCCGGCTTCGTTACGGATCGTCGGGCGCGTGGTTTTTTGCTGCATGTTTGCGGTGAAGCCGCCGCCCTGAACCATGAAGCCGGGAATCACGCGATGGAAAATCGTGCCGTCATAGAAGCCGTCTTTGACATATTGCAGGAAGTTCTCGACGGTTTTGGGCGCATTCTCGGGATAAAGTTCCAATACCACGCTGCCCATCGTCGTTTTGAGTTCGACTTTGGGATTTTCGGCGAAGGCGGCGGGCGCAGCGAGAAGGGCGAAAAGGATAAAGAATAGTCGGAGCATATATTTTAATAAAATCATATTGTTACGGTTAATCGCTGGCGCGGCCTGAACAACGGTCAGGCTGCACCCTCATGAACAATGCGCCAAGCGCCGCCCTCGCGTTGCCAGTACTGGCGCTTGCGCATCTTGTTGCTGACGTTGCTGCTGGCATAGTCCTGGTCAAAGGTCACCACTGCGAGGTCATCGTTGCCCGGGTACAGGAACATGCTGACGCGATCAACCTTGACCTTGATCCAGGTCTTGCCGGCGTTGATGCTGCGTTTTTGTGCGGCCCATGCGGCAAAGTCTATTTTGCCCGCGGAGAACTTTCCGGAGTAGTGCTGCAGGAACTTGTCGTTGTCACGGCTTTCCCAGTCGCTGCGCCACTGTTCAAGGGACTTGTCCAGGGCCTGTCGGGTCGCCTTGTCAGCACCGGGTTTAACCCATTCCACCTTGGGTGAAATGATGACCGGGGTCAGTCCAACCTGCACGTGTTTCGAAATTTCCAGCAGGTCTTCGTTGGTCATGGCAACACATCCATCGCTGGCCCGGGGCGGACGGCTGTATGTGTCATGCGGTACGCCATGCAGCCAGATGCCATGGCCGTTTCGGCCCATGCGGCGATCCCAGGCGTTCGGGTAGTTCAGCGGAAAGGCGCCATCACCGTAAAGGCTGCTCAGGTTGCCATAGGTCTTGACCAGATAGTCGCGCTGCAGGTTGCCGGTGACATGGTAAACCCCCAACGGCGTTTTCTTGTCACCCTCGCGCAGCTTTTCAGTGCCATTGCGGCCTATCGTGGTGTAGTAGTCGGCGACATAGCGGGGGCTGCCGTTGTTGTTTTCAAAAACATAAAGCGTGTATTTCGAGGCGTCGACGACGAAAGCGTATTTCTGGTCGGGCTCAAGCTGCAGCAGGTAGCGTGGCACCATGCCGACTGGGCGTTCCTGCTGGTGCCGGATCAGTCGTGCACGGGCCTCGTCGCGAAGGTCTGCGATACGGTCGGCCGGAGCTTCGGAAGCGGCGCCGATGCCGCTGATCGGATGTGCCCGCGCCATCAGCAGATCGCCGCGGATCAAGTGAGCCAGCCGGAAGTTCGGGTGGGTTTCGAGGACTTTGTCGATCTCGGACAGTGCAGTATCAAACCGTGAACTGGTGATGGCGAGCAGCGTCTGTGCCAGCATGGCCTCCGGTGCTGCAAGGGCTTTGCCATGGATCGACGAACCTGAGAGGTTGCCGGCAATCGAAGATAGGGGGCGATTACCCAGCGCGAGTGTTGTTGAAGAAGGCGTCAGTGCAGTGGCTAGCAGCGCTGCGGCCAGCGCACAGCCGAGCAGCGGTCGTTTCATCCGCCGACGAGTTCCTGCTGGATCAGCCATTTGTCACCCGACTTGATCATGATCAGAGTCTTTCCAGCCGAGGCCTTGAACGAATTGGAGCGGTAATGCTGACGGAAGTTCACGCTTGCCGTGTTGGCATCCTTGAAAGTGACTTTCGGCGCTTCGATCTTGACCTCGATCTTGCGCGGTTTGGCGATGCGGGCACGGCGTTCTGCTTCCCATGCCTTGCGCGGTTCGCCATCCGGGGTTTTGAAACTGGCGGCGTAGCGGGCCAGGTAACCCTCGACATCGTTGCTCGACCATGCTGTAGCCCAACGCTCGACGGCTGTGATGACCGCATTTTCGTCGCCTGTTGGCGCGGCCTTGGCCGCTTCCTTCGGAGGTTCCTTGGGGGCTGCTTTCGGCGCTTCTTTTGCCGCGGGGGCGGGTGCAGTGGCTGTTGCGACGGCAACGGCAGGCGCTGCAACAGGTTTTGAAGCGGGTGCCGGACTGGCTGCGGCTGGTGCCGGCGCTTGCACCGGCGCCGGTGCTGGCGCGGCCTTCGCTGTGCTTTCAGTACGCGCTACGGCAACTTTGGGTGGGCGCTGGTTCGAAAACAGATCTTTGATCAAGTTGAGTTTTGTTTGTGCACCCTGATTGCCCTTGTCCAGTTGCAGCGCCTTGTCATAGGCCTGACTGGCCATCTTGGCGTAGATGTCACCGAGATTTTCGTGCGCAGTGGCGTAGCTCGGATGAGTGCGTATGGCCATTTCCAGCGCGGCCCGGGCTTTGTCGTACTGTCCTTGGGATGCGTACAGCACCGCGAGGTTGTTGTAGGGTTCCGGAAGTTCGGGGAAATCCTGTGTCAGTTCCGTAAACACGCGAATGGCATCGTTGGGTTTGTTCTGCTCGGTGAGCAGGATGCCGCGAAGAAAGCGCCCGCGGGCATCCTTCGGCTTGGTCTTGAGGTATTGATCGACCCGTTCAAGCGCGCGATCAACCTGACCTTGTTTCAGCAGTTGCTGTGCTTCCTGCAGTTCATCAACTTGGGCGAGTACGGGGGTTGCGAGCCCCAGGCAAACTACAAATGCCGCGAGTCGCGCCGCGGCCAGTTTCAAAGTCATCGTGTTATTATTCCAGCGGTCGTTGTGGGCACAGGATTCATGTTGGTTGCAACGGCTTTAGTCCTTGAATTTTCTGGATTTTACCAAGAACAACCGCCAATTCAACATTCTCTTTCAGCGGGATTGTACGGCCCGCCGCCTACTCCCCCAAACGGGGTTCGGCAGGACGCGGAAATCGAGCCCCCCAGCCGCAGCGCCTCAAGCCAATAAATGCTCAAAATCTACAATACCCTCGCCCGGGACAAGCAGGAATTCAAACCCATAGAGCCCGGCAAAGTCCGCATGTACGTCTGCGGCATGACGGTCTACGACTACTGTCATCTCGGGCACGCCCGGGTCATGGTTATTTTTGATGTTGTGCAGCGCTGGCTGCGCAACTCGGGTTATGACGTCACCTATGTCCGTAACATTACCGACATCGACGACAAGATCATCAAGCGTGCCCAGGAAAACGGCGAAACGATGGGGCAGCTCACGGAACGGTTCATCAAGGCGATGGATGAGGATTCCGCTGCTTTGGGCGTGCAGCGGCCCGACATCGAGCCGCGGGCGACGCAATATGTGCAGGGCATGCTGGAAATGATCACCACCCTGCAGCAACGCGGCTACGCTTATCAGGCTGCCGATGGCGACGTGAACTACGCGGTGCGCAAATTCGAAGGCTACGGCAAGCTGTCGGGCAAGTCGCTGGAAGATCTGCGCGCCGGTGAGCGTGTCGCAGTGGATGCAGCAAAACAGGACCCGCTGGATTTTGTGCTGTGGAAGCGCGCCAAACCCGGCGAACCGTTCTGGGAGTCGCCTTGGGGGGCGGGCCGACCGGGTTGGCATATCGAATGCTCGGTGATGTCCGGTTCGTTGCTCGGTAAACAATTTGATATTCATGGCGGCGGCCAGGATCTGCAGTTTCCCCATCATGAAAACGAGATCGCCCAGTCAGAAGGCGCGCACGGTTGCACCTTCGTCAACTACTGGATGCACAACGGTTTTGTCCGCGTCGACAACGAGAAAATGTCCAAGTCGCTGGGCAATTTTTTCACTGTGCGCGAGATCCTTGGCAAGTATGACGCGGAAGTGGTGCGCTTTTTCATCATCCGTGCCCAATACCGCAGCCCGCTGAATTATTCGGACGCCCATCTTGACGATGCACGTCAGGGATTGAGCCGGCTTTATACCGCATTGAAGGGATTTCCTGCAGTTGCCGGCCCGGTGGACTGGGCTAATCCGTTTGCAGTGTCGTTCCGTGATGCAATGAATGACGATTTCAACACGCCGGAAGCGGTGGCTGTCCTGTTTGATTTGGCGAATGAACTGAATCGCAGCAAATCGGCAGCAACGGCAAATTTGCTGAAGTCTCTCGCGGCTTTGGTGGGATTGCTGCAGCGTGAGCCGGATGCCTTTCTTCAGGGCGGCCCTGCAGAGGAAGGTGAATGGACGCCAGAACGCATTGAATCCGAAATCGCGGCGCGGGTTGAAGCCAAGAAGGCTAAAAACTTTGCCGAAGCGGACCGTATCCGCAAGACGTTGCTGGATGCGGGGATTGTTCTTGAGGATAGTGCCAAGGGGACGACCTGGCGGCGGGGGTAATCCCCGGGCCGGGAACTGCCCCCGGCGGATTTGAATTTCAGGGGATGTGATTGCCAATGACGAGTCCGGCTGTGCAAAGCGCTTTCGGGCTGGTCGTATTGCTCGTCATTGCCTGGGCGATCAGCGAAAACCGCCGTGCGGTGCCCTGGCGGATAGTCCTCCCCGGCGTTGCACTGACGCTGTTGCTTGCGGCGCTGCTGCTGAAAGTCCCCCCGGTCCAGCAGTTTTTTCTGGCACTCAATGAGTTGTTGCTCGCGCTGGAGCGGGCGACGCAGGCGGGAACCAGTATGGTCTTCGGTTATCTCGGCGGGGCGCCGCTGCCGTTTGAAACAAAACCCGCAACATCGACGTTTATCCTGGCATTGCGTGCGCTGCCGCTGGTGCTGGTGGTCAGTGCGCTGTCGGCACTGCTGTTTTACTGGCGGGTTTTACCTTGGCTGGTGCGCATGTTATCTGCGGTGCTGGAGAAGACGCTGGGTATCGGTGGCGCGGTCGGCCTGTCGACGGCCGCGAATGTATTTATCGGCATGGTCGAGGCGCCGCTGGTGGTGCGGCCGTATCTGGCAAGGCTGTCCCGCGGTGAACTGTTCATCGTGATGACCTGCGGCATGGCCGGTGTCGCGGGGACAGTGATGGTCTTGTATGCCAGCATCCTCGGGCCCGCGGTACCGGATGCCATCGGCCATATTCTCGCGGCATCGATCATCTCGGCGCCGGCGGCGATTGTTGTCGCTGCACTGATGTTGCCGCCGCAAGGCGGTCCGATGCCGGCACGACTGGATCTGCCTTCACCGGCGCGCAGTGCGATGGATGCCGTGACCCGGGGTACCGTTGATGGCTTGCAGTTATTGCTGAACATCGTTGCCATGCTGATCGTACTGGTGGCACTGGTCACGATGGTGAATCTGGGGCTGGCCTTGCTGCCAACCTTGAATGGCGCGCCGGTATCGCTGGAGCGTGCGCTGGGTTTTGTGATGGCGCCGCTGACTTGGCTGGCAGGTGTGCCCTGGGCTGAGGCGCAAACGGCGGGCGCGCTGATGGGCGTGAAGACCGTGCTTAATGAATTCGTCGCCTACCTGCAGCTCGCGCAGTTGCCTGCGGAAGAGCTGAGTCCGCGCAGCCGTGTGATCATGACTTATGCGCTTTGCGGCTTTGCGAATTTCGGCAGTCTGGGCATCATGCTGGGCGGGCTGACGGCGATGGTGCCGGAGCGGCGCGATGACATCGTCGCGCTGGGAATGCGCTCCATAATTTCCGGGACGCTGGCGACGCTGGTGACTGCGGCTGCAGTCGGTGTTGTGTTTTAGGTATTTGTTTATAAACGATAATTTAAGGATTTTTAATGACCCGTATCGCTTCTGTCAAAGCCCATGCCGTTTCCGCCAAACTGAAACATACGCTGTGGACAGCGCACGAAGAGTTGCACAGTTCCAGCGTCGTGCTGGTGGAAATCAAAACGGATGACGGTCTGACTGGCATCGGCCAGATCCACGGTTCGCCGCTGAAGGACATCTGCAAATACGTCGAACTGCTCGGTGAAGTCGCGCGCGGCATGGACGCCACGGCACAGGTCGCGGTCTGGGAAAAACTGTTTTCTCTGACCTCGCCGAGGGCGACCGGCATGGGCGGGCGCGATGGTCTGCCGCAACCGCTGTCGCGCAGCGACCGGCCCCAGATCATGGCGGCGATCGGGGGCATCGACAGCGCGTTGTGGGACATCAAGGGCAAGGCGCTGGGCGTGCCGGTGTGGAAGCTGCTGGGCGGCGAAGGCAAGCCCTTGTTCTCTTATGCTACCGGCGGATATTACGAACTGGATGCCCCCTTGCATGTCTGCGCCGATGAGCTGGCGAATTTCGTCAAGCGCGGTTACAAGGCCGTGAAGCTGAAAACTGCGGGCTTGAGCATTGAAAAGGAAGTGGAACGTATCCGGCTGACGCGTGCCGCGATCGGCAATGACGTGCATCTGATGCTCGACATGAACGCGGCCTATGATCTGGAAGACTGTATCCGTTTTGCGCACGCGGTTGAGCCGTACGACATTTACTGGCTGGAAGAGCCGCTGCACTGGTACCTGCAGCCCGCTGATTTTGTGGTGCTGGCGAAAAATACGGTGATTCCTTTGGCGCACGGCGAGCGCGAAATGACGCGTTTTACCGCCAGAGATTTCATTACCAGCGGCGCACTGGGTTTCATGCAGTTCGATTCGACGCGTTTTGCCGGATTCACCGAATCGCTGCGCGTCAGCTATCTCGCCGAACAGCACGGCGTACGCATCGCGCCGCATCTGGTGCCCGAAGTGCATGCCCACCTGATCTCGGCTTTCCCGCGTCTGGGCTTTGGCGTGGAATCGCATGGCAATGCCGACCGTGATCCGCTGTGGTTCGAATTGTTCACCGAACGCGCACAGGTCAGGAACGGCATGGTGCATTTGAATGATCTGCCGGGCTTCGGGTTTGAAATTGACTGGAAAACCGTCAAGAAGTACGCGGCCTGAGTCGCACCGCTATAGACGCGCAACTGAATAACAGGAGCAATAATGAATATCGTAGTCATGGCTGGTGACGACATCGGTCCGGAAATCATTGCTGCAGCGATGGCCGTGGTGAAGGCGGCGGATGCCGAATTTTCGCTGGGTCTGCGTTTCACCGATATTGAGGTCGGCATGGCCAGTCATCGCAAACACGGAACGACGCTGACGGACGCGGCGATGCAGGCGGCGACCGATGCCGACGGTGTGATTGTCGGTCCCTGCGGCATGACGGAATACCCGCCGCTGGCAGAGGGTGGCGTCAATATTCCGGGAACCATCCGCAAACGTCTTGATCTGTATGCCAACCTGCGTCCGGCACGCAGTCGTGCTGGCATGCCCGACGCGCGGCGCGGTCTTGATGCCCTGATTGTGCGCGAAAACACTGAGGGTTTTTATTCCGACCGCACCATGTTCATGGGTAACGGCGAATTCATGCCGACCGAGGATGTTGCGTTGTCGGTGCGCAAGATTACCCGTCAGGGGTCTGAGCGTATAGCCAAAGTGGCTTTTGAATACGCTGCGCGGCGCGGCAAGCGGGTGACGGTGGTCGGTAAGCGCCATGTGTTGCAGATGACGGATGGCCTGTTCATGGCGCCGGCCTATGAACTGGCGAAAGCCCATCCGCAGATCGCGCTTCGCGAAATGGATATGGATGCCATGGCAGCGGATATCTACACGCGTCCCGAGCGACACGATGTGATCCTGATTTCCAATATGTTCGGCGATATCCTGTCGAATCTGGCGGTGGCCTTGTCCGGCGGCCTCGGTTTGGCTGCAGCGATCAATGCCGGTGACAAACATGCAATTGCCAATGCCGGCCATGGCTCTGCGCCGGATATCGCGGGAAAGGGTATTGCGAATCCAAGCGGCATGATCCTCTCCGCCGGCATGCTGCTGGAATGGCTGGGTATTCGTCACAACAGACCGGCTTTCCAGCAGGCGTATCAGGCCATTCAGCTTGCTGTTGATGCAGCGCTTGCTGATGCCGATGTACGTACGACTGATCTCGGCGGCCGTGGAAACACCCGGGGTTTTGCTGCTGCTGTTGTCAAAAACATGTGCGGCAAAAGGGTGCAGTCGGCAGTTGCCTGAGTCCTTGTAACGATAAACTCTGGAGAAGACACCATAAGCGTGTCGCCAGTGGCGCCGCAGCAGGTCAGGTGCAGCCCGATGCGCACTGTTGAGTAATCAGTGCAAGGCGCGATCCAGTATTGCCGGATGCTTGGCAGAGGCTGGTGGCAGGGGACGCTGATCCACTGGCCGGCAACGCCACCGGGTTCGGTAAATACTTCCGGTCTGCAATCACACAGTACGGCAGGGTTGTGGAGGAAGGGGGATTGCAGCCGTAATGGAACGGGTCATTGCACTTGATAAAAAAGCCGGCTGTCACGCCGGCTTTTTTTGCTGGAGTGACCCGTCCTGGAATAGGTTGACACTTCTGTGGAGGTGTCGAATGGGTGCTGGGGAAAAACGAACGCAACGCGATTACACGCTGGCTTTTAAACGCTCGGTGGTTGATCAGGTCGAAAAAGGCGAACTGACGTATAAAGAGGCGCAGCGGCGCTACGGGATTCAGGGGCGCTCGACTGTGCTGGTAT
>Ga0315906_10000933_pt1 | contig 44616 bp, 34 predicted proteins | sample LakEriMetagenome_4_FD_203526 | JGI IMG/M metagenome (GOLD analysis project Ga0315906, IMG submission 203526) | Freshwater fungal communities from buoy surface, Lake Erie, Ohio, United States - Buoy 2 MA122 | ecosystem: Environmental > Aquatic > Freshwater > Lake > Lake biofilm | place: USA...
TACGTATACATTGTTATCGTACTTGCTGTGATTTTGCCACAGTTCGATCTGAGCGAGTGTTTGATTCGTAAATGAATTACTCATAACGAATGAAGGATGTCCGGTAGCACAACCTAAATTAACCAGTCTTCCCTCAGCTAACAAAATGATGTCTTTACCATCTACGTTATAGATATCCACCTGGGGCTTCACCGTATCTTTTGTATTACCGTAGTTTTGATTCAACCAGGCCACATCAATTTCAATATCAAAGTGTCCGATATTACATACGATCACTTTATCCTTCATCAGTTTGAAATGCTCTCCGGTGATCAGATCACGGCATCCGGATGCAGTGACTACGATATCTGCTTCTTTAACCGCATCTTTCATTTTCTTCACTTCAAAACCATCCATTGCAGCCTGTAAAGCACAGATCGGATCGATTTCTGTAACGATCACACGGCAACCCGCACCCGCCAAAGAAGCAGCCGAACCTTTACCCACATCACCATAACCGCCTACTACAGCAACTTTACCGGCGAGCATCACATCCGTAGCACGACGGATAGCATCCACCAGTGATTCTTTACAGCCGTATTTATTATCGAACTTAGATTTGGTTACGCTGTCATTGACATTGATCGCAGGCATCGGTAATGTTCCTTTGGCTACACGCTCGTATAAACGATGTACTCCGGTAGTTGTTTCTTCGCTGATACCTTTGATACCTCCAACCAGTTCAGTATAATTATCCAGTACAATGTTCGTCAGATCGCCACCATCATCCAGGATCATATTAAGAGGCTTATCAGCTGATCCGAAGAATAAGGTTTGTTCAATACACCAGTCAGCTTCTTCGATCGTTTGACCTTTCCAGGCATATACACCAATACCTGCAGCAGCAATTGCAGCAGCAGCATGATCCTGTGTAGAGAAGATATTACAAGAGCTCCATTTTACTTCAGCTCCCAGAGCAACCAATGTTTCAATTAATACAGCTGTCTGGATAGTCATATGCAGACAACCTGCAATACGTGCACCTTTAAGAGGTTGTTGCGGACCGTATTCAGCACGGATAGCCATCAAACCGGGCATTTCTGCTTCGGCCAAACGGATCTCTTTGCGACCCCATTCGGCTAAACTGATATCTTTTACTTTGTACTTCAGATCGAAGTCGATTTTACTGCGTGTAAGCGTAGACATAATTATTTGTTTTGTGCAAAGCTACATTTATGGAACAAATTGACATAATTATTTAATAAAACAGAATATAATCTATTTATTTACTAATTTTATAGGAAATAATACTTTATGGCTGTCAGAAAAAAGCCCGCTACAGATAAAATCACTGCAAATCCTTTGTTATTGGATACGACTGATATTTCCATTTTAAGAGCACTTCAACAGAATGCCAGAGCAACTGTACGGGAAATTGCTGACGAAGTCCATCTGAGCGCTACACCTGTTCATGAGCGAATTAAAAGATTGGAAAGGGAAGGAGTGATCAGACAATATACTGTATTAATTGATCCAGCTAAAGTGAATAAGAGTCTCAAAGTAATCTGTTATGTTTCCTTAAAAGAACACAATAAATCAATCGGTACGAAATTTATTAAGCTTATCAATGAGTGGACAGAAGTACTGGAATGCTATAATATCTCCGGAAATTTTGACTTTATGCTGAAGATTGCCGTTGAGAATATGGATGAGTATTATCATTTCCATGTGCATAAATTAAGCCAGAGTGAACTGATTGCGAATGTTCAGAGTATTTTTGTGATGGGTACAGTCAAGGAAGTGCAGGCAAATATTTAAATGTTAAGCCATATTTGTTAGTGTAAAACGAGGCGCACCAAGAGTCAAAGGTCGCTAAGAAATATGGTGTCTGTCTCGTTTAGCCTAAGGCAAGACGAGACGGTGTCATGATGTCAAGGTGTCGATACATCGAATTAGATTTGACAGAATTATTATCTATTCATTACTAATTCTTAATTAATTAAGTGTAGCGTTGGCAAGGCAGAACGCGCGGAGCGATCGGGCTTGCCTAGATTTTTCTTTGGTTACTTTCTTTGTAGCAATGACAAAGAAAGTAACAATAAAAATTCATGGTTAAGAAGCCCATTTTAGAAGGAAAAACAACCTAATTAGTTGAATAACATTATATTTAATCAGAAAGCAACGATTCTACGCCATTAATCTTTTTTGCAGAATATAATCATTCATAAAAAAACCATTACCTATATCCATATCAATGGCTTTGATAATAAAAAAACCATTTTTTTTATAGAAGTCGAGCGCATGGAAGTTGTTTCGATTGACCTGTAGATGGAGAAATTTTCCATGATCTGATTTGATGATCTGAATGATTTTATTGAGCAGGGCAGTGCCGATACCTTTTCGTTGAATATTCGTATCAATATACAACTTGTGCAGTTTGTAGGTCGTCCAGTTTTCTGTTCGGCTGAAGGAGGCATAACCAACCGGTACATTATCCGTTAATGCCAGAATGAAATGCTGACCATCTTTCATTTGCTGATGGAGTGACTGATCACTGTACATCATTTGGATCATGTAACTGATCTGATCTTCACTGATGATTGGGGCATAGGTTTGAGGCCATACCTTCATCATAACTTCCTGAATGGTATGAATGTCGCCATATCCCGCATCCTTAAAAACAATTTGACCTTCCGGAGGTGTCATACTAAGTGAATTCAAAAGAAAGTTAAACAAAAATCTGATTCAAACCAACATCATAAAAAAGACATCCGATATTTGTTGATAAATCATTATTCCTTCTGAAATATGCGGTACTCCGGGTTTTATATCATACTGATCCTTTTTTGTGTCATATACATACCTGTATCGGGACAAATATTCGGTGGTAATCGGCCATCCACCCAATGGTATCAACTCAAAACAGATTCTCTCCGTGTCATTTTTTCAAAAGAAATGGAAGGTCAGGCAAGAGATATTATCAAATCATCCCATTGGTTCCTGCAACATGAAAATAGTCTTGGGAAAAAATATAAACTACTCGACATCATTTTACAGAACAGAACGACCATAGCTAATGGATATGTGGGTCTTGCACCCCGTCGCAGTGAGTTCTTCATGATGCCGGAATTGTCCAATATTGAACTGACATCCTTACCCTGGCACATACAGTTAAGTGTACATGAGATTAGGCACCTTTCGCAATTCAATAATTTTAATAAAGGCATTGCACGGGGGATGGGTGTATTTCTTGGTGAACAGGGACAGGCGCTGGGCATGAATGCCATTATACCCGATTGGTTTTGGGAAGGCGATGCCATCATGCAGGAAACTAAATTGACCGGACAGGGCAGGGGACGACTGCCATATTTCTTCAATGGGTATCGATCTTTGTGGATGGGTAACAAAAACTATTCCTTTCAAAAATTGAGGAATGGATCCTTGCGTCATTACATACCCGATCATTATCAGCTGGGTTATCTGCTAATTCAGTACGGTGAAAATCGGTATGGAAATGATTTCTGGAAAAAAGTAACTCATCGCGCGCTGAACATTCAATCACCCGTGTATTCTTTTCAGCAATCCATCAAAAAAGAGAGCCGCCTAAGTTATCGGGCATTTTTGCAAGAAGCATTTCAGTCTTACAGAGATTCTTTTCACATCACTGGAAGCAATGAATCTGAAAAAGGACTTCTCACAAAACCTGAACACAATAATGTTATTTCCTATGAATATCCGTATGAAATGGAAGACGGATATATTCTCGCTTTACGAACCAGTTACCGAAATATTCCTCAATGGGTAATACTAGATCGGCAAGGTCAGATACAAAAGCTTCGTGTGAAAGACATCAGTCAGCAAACCTATTATTCCTACCGGAACGGCCTCGTTGCCTATGCCGCTTATGAAACACATCCGAGATGGGGCTGGGAAAATTATTCCGTCATTAAACTATGGGATATGAACACTGATTCAGTGACGGCCCTCACACATAAAACAAGATTTTTTCAGCCGGATATTTCTCCTGATAAAAACTCGATCGTTGCTGTTCATTCAGGTACAGATATGAAATCCTCCCTGGCTTTTATTGATATACAAAACAAAGCCACTCGTTATTTGGATAATCCATCCCAATATACCTTTACATATCCTCGTTTTGCATCGGATGGCGCATCGGTTATTGCTGCAGTCCGTAACAGTAAAGGAGAAATGGGGATTATTGACATAAATCTTCAGAATAATAAAGCAGATACGTTGCTTGGATTTCGGAATATTCCCATCGCCTATCTCTATGTAAATAGAGAAAAGGTCTTCTTCTCTGCTCCCGACCGAGACCGCGATGCTCTCTTTATGCTAAATAAAGAAACCAAAGAACTTGTCCAATTAAAAAATTTACCCAACGGAGTTTATCAGATAAGCTATCAGGAAAATTCAGATCGTGTTTTATGGGTCACACAAAATGTAAACGGTTTTCATATAGGCATTGACACATTGTCTACTTTACAGCTAGTTCAAAGAAATCAGCTGCCATCTTTAGATTTGTTGTATGCCAGTAATAAAAGTTTTCGAAATTATTTAGATATACAAAATTCAGTTCCCGACAGAACAGAAAAAATTAAAAGATATCGGAATGCTGCTCATCTTTTGAATCCTCATAGCTGGCGACCTGTTGTCTATGAGCCGGATTATGGGTTACAGATCTTTTCTGATAATGTACTCAATAATTTCCGCGGTGATGCCAGTTACAGTTATAACAGGAATGAAGGTTCGCATACAGCCGGAATCAATCTGACCTACGGAGGATTTTATCCTCAGTTTTACAGTGGTATTTCCAATACCTGGAACCGACAATTTATTTTTAATGCTGATACTACATTCCAATGGAATGAAAGCAGTTGGAAAGCCGGTTTTTCAGTACCGCTGACTTTTGTACCCGGCACAACCATACACCGACTGGAGTTTAACAGCTCTGTTCAGTTCGACCAAATCCGTTATACCGGTATGGCTGCCAAATTACTGGAGAATGAAAATTTCCCTTTCCAAACTACATCTTTCAGTTGGGTACATCAAAGTCAGCAGGCCCGTCAGCAGATCTTTCCAAACTGGGTACAGTCATTCAGAGCACAATACAGAAATACGCTGGCCGGAGAGAGAGGCAATCAGCTGTTATTAAATGCCGGACTTTACTTTCCCGGCTTTTTCAGAAACCATCATATTGTATTATTCGGTTCATTGCAAAGCAGAGATACATTGCGAGGGATTTTATTTTCCAATAATTTTCCTTTTGCGAGAGGTTATAATGCCGTTAATTTTCCAAGGGTCATACGATGGAGCTTGAATTATCATTTCCCGTTACTATATCCGGATATTGGAGTGGGCCATCTGATCTATTTACTTCGGGTACGTACTAATATTTTTTATGATTATACCCGCGGTCGCAGTTTGCGCACAGGCCGTCTTTTCCCTTTACGATCAGCAGGAGCAGAACTATTCTTTGATACCCGCTTCTGGAATCAGTTTCCCTTATCTTTAGGAGTACGATACATTCGTCTGCTTGATAATGATCTGATCAATAGAAACCTTAATCCGAATCAGTTTGAACTTATTGTACCGATGAATCTATTTTAGCGAGGAAAAAACTCCCCATGAAAACCATATACAACCGGTTCCGGTAAAGAGGCGCGTGCAATTTCGTTCATGGTTGTTGCATCCAACATTAATAAAAAAGATCTGTTTTCAGCAGCGTCCAGAACAATAGATACCAATATGCCGTCCTCATCATTTTTTGAGTTGGGTGATGGCTGAAAAAATGGTTCTCCCGGATAACAATTTTCTTCATGCCAGTAATATGCATTTCCAGTCTTGATATCAATTTTGACCAGACTGTTATAAAAACCTTCTCGTTGTTGCGGATGCAGACTGACACCATAGGTAAAACGGTATTGGCCGCTTGTATTGAAGCGATTATAATCGATACGAGGCAATTCAATACAGGCATCACTAAGAATTTCCTGCTTGATCTTTTTATTGGAAAGATTCATCCGGAATCGACGCGCTGTTCCGATTGGTAATTCCAGATCGTCTTTTTCCAATTCATTCAGATAATATTTCTGGACAATTGATGCATCATCATAGGCATTCAGATCCATCACCAGTTCATCCCCCTCTTCCCAGGCATTGATATGATGAAAACAGAAGAAAGGATCTGTTTGGAATCGATGTTTCAGTTTGCCGCTTTCTTTTTCGATCACATGAATGGTAGCACCTTCATTAGCACGCCAGTGATGATTTTCAATATAGGGCTTGCGCCAGAAAAGTAATTGAATGGGTACAACACTCAATGGACCGGCTGCAATGATGAAATATTTTTTACTCATCCCGAATCCATGCAGATAGGCTGGTTTGGAAACTGGCACCGATGACAGGGCTTTATTACCCGGTTGACTGACATCGTATATCTTGTAGTGACTTTGCATGCCAAATTTGACCACCAGATTGTACGCATGCTCATTTTCGAGATGGGGATGCGCGGTTGTTTTATAGGCAAACCCACCCGGTACCGGTTCGCTGACACCAATAGTTTGGAGTGTTTCCGGATCAAATTCAACCTGCATCGGCGTTTCGCCCAAGGCCATCCATTTGTCTGCTATGCGGGCCACATTCACTTTGGGATTATCCGTCATATTAGGCAGGGTAGGAATCACATAGGATTGAATTTTTTTAAATATCGATTTACAGGGATCGGTCGCAAATTCAGAGAAGGCAATATCACCATCCTGAGTAACGGCTTGATACGAACGACAGTCAATGAAGGCATTTTGATAATGAATCTTCCCATTCACAATATCAAACTTATGCAAGGCGCCCATAGCATCAAACCAGTGATTCATCCGCCTGTCTTTCATTTGAAACATACCCGGCCCATTCCGTATATACGATCCGTTCAGCCATTCCGGTATCTTACCCTGTACAGGCAAATTCTCCAGACTGTAAATTTTCTGATTGGAGGCAATGCCCGCATCAAAAAAAGAAGATGAATGTTTAGATCGAATGTTCATGAATGTTTAATTATCAATACAACCGGCGGCAATTTTACCCGAAGCCATCACAGCCGGTACACCTGCACCGGGATGTACACCTGCACCAACAAAATACAAATGTTTAAACCATTTAGACTTTACCTGCGGACGAAAGAATCCCGATTGCATCATGGATGGTTTAATAGAAAAGGCAGCGCCCTTGTAACTATTGAGTGTTTGATGGAAGTGCGTAGGTGTAACTGTATGTTTAATAATGATATGTTTTCGCAGGTCAGGAAGGTAGTTCTTTTCAAGAAACTGCAATACATGCTCCGTGTATTCTTCTTTGATCTTTTCCCAGTTGATCTTGCCATCGAGATTAGGAACCAGTGAAAGAACATAAAAGGATTCACAGCCATCCGGAGCAATGGTTGGATCGGTTTGGGAAGGCATGTGCAGGTATAAACCCAGTTCACGCGGCAAAACTTTTCTTTTGAAAATATCTCGCATCAACTGACTGTATTCATTGCCGAGGATAAGGTTGTGATGCGAGAGTTTGCATTCCGAATATTTTTTATCGGTGCCGAAATAAATCACCACCAGTGAATTAGAATATTGCAGATTGCTCAGCCAGGCGTTCAGCTGAAAAGGAAGTTTATTCTTTGGGATGTATTTCTTGTAAGAAAAAGCAACATCGCCGTTACAGATCACTTCATCAGCGTAACATATTTCACCATTACTTAATTCTACACCACAAGCTTTCCCATTCTCAATCAGGATCTGACTGATCTCTGAATTTAAACGAATCTTTCCGCCGCAATCCTGAAATAGCTGACATAGTGCCTTCACAATAGCCCCTGTACCGCCGATGCAATAATGAATGCCCCATTCTTTTTCAAACTGAATGATGAGTCCGTAAATGGAAGGGGTATCAAATGGATTTCCGCCAACCAACAACGGATGAAAGGAAGCTACTTTTTTAACAAAATCATTTCGAATGTATTTGGCTGCATAGCCATACATGCTACGCCATGTGCCAGACTTAATAACAAATGGGAAAATTTTAAGAAAGCCCCATAACGTGTTAAAGCTTCTTTCCGTATAAGGATGAAACCAATGAAAGATATGTTTCATTCCTTCAATGAATTTTCGATATCCCTTAATATCTGCCGGACTATATTTTTCAATTTCTTTTTCCGTCCTTTCCTGACTTCTCCAGTAATCAAAATGCTCGCCATTTCCATTGAAAATCCGGTAAAACGGATCGAGTGGAACCAGCTTCATGTAATCCTCTCTTTTTTTTCCGGCCAGTTCAAAAAGTTCGTCATACTGATGAGGGGCTGTAATCACTGTAGGCCCGCCGTCAAATAAAAAACCATTCAAATTATATTGATAAGCACGCCCGCCGGGTTTATTTAATTTTTCATAGATGGTAACATCATGACCTTTAGCAGCCAAACGAATAGCAGCAGATAGTCCGCCAAAACCACTACCGATAACTGCAATTTTTTTTCTCCCGGACATGCTGTTAATAGTTTAACCGGATGGATAATTCCGTTTCACGATTATGGGTGAAAACTGCTTCACTGAATGCAGGTGCACTCATCAGATTTTTGACATTATTGCTCACGCCATAACCTTCTTTCGGAATACCCAGCATGTTTTTATTCATTTTGCCGTCTCCGTTTTCATCATGAAATATGGCAAGTGCATATCGCCCATCAGCAATATTGGGCATGCTGATACTCTGAAGTCCTTTTTTCGCTTTCAGTTTAGCTGTCTGAAAAGCGTTATCTGCATTTTCAGGAAAACCATCTGCCTTGTTAAACAGGGCGATCAATATCTCACCCTTATCTGACTTGATATTGGGAATATTGATTTTGATTGATTTAGCCTGACTGAAGCCGGATATCGGAAACAGAGAGACCATAATAAAAGTTGAAATATTGAATAATTTAAGAATATTCATATAGGAAGATTAAACAATCTGTTAGATATTTTGTTTTTAGATTCCTTAATAAGACAATTTTTATCACATTATGTTCAAAAGATTCGTTTACACACTCTGCTTTTTTTTAACAACCAGTGCGCTCATCGCTCAAAATACGGGATCAGTAAATGGTTTTGTGAAAGATGTCAGTACACTTTTACCCCTGGAAGGTGTTACAATCAAAGTGGTGGGCACCACACTGTCGACCAAAACAGATAAAAATGGTTTTTTCAGACTGAGTAATATCCCCCTGAAAAGCTGGAACATTGAAGCAACGGCCGTAGGCTATAAACCCGAACAGAAATTTGATATCATTATCACAACAGGGAATGTGCCTGAATTAAATTTTGAGCTGGAGCCAAGTTATAAAGAACTTAAGTCAGTGGAAGTAAAAGCACAATTCCTCAAACCGGTTGGTGTTGTGAATTCAGTGCAGAGTCTTGGCGTGACAGAAATTGCCAAATATCCGGGCGCTAATTTTGACATTGCCAAAGTGGTGCAATCCTTACCCGGTGTATCGGGTTCAGTTGGTTTTCGAAATGATATCATTCTTAGAGGCGGTGCACCCAATGAGAATACATATTTCCTGGATGGTATCGAGATCCCGTCTATCAATCACTTTGCCACCCAGGGAGCGGCAGGAGGACCGGTGGGTTTACTGAATGTTTCCTTTATTGAAGGTGTTACGTTGCATACATCGGCATTTCCTGCCAAATACGATAATCCATTATCGGGTGTGTTACAGTTCAAACAGAAAACAGGAAACCCAGAAAAGTTTCAGGGTAATTTCCGGTTAAGTGCTTCGGAAGCAGCACTGACTGCCGAAGGACCTTTGGGAAAAAAGAATGGTAAAACAACATACATTGCTTCTGTCCGACGCTCATATCTTCAGTTTATTTTCCAGTTGATCGATCTGCCTTTTCTGCCAGATTACTGGGATTATCAGTATAAGGTTACGCACAAGCTGGATAAAAAGAATGAACTCAATCTGATCGGCATCGGTGCCATCGATAATTTCACGTTCAAAAGACCTGAAAACCCTACACTTGAGCAACTTTCTATTCTTGAGCAGATTCCTTTGAATACGCAACGTACGAATACAACAGGTGTATCATGGCGACATACAACAGCTAAAGGTTACTGGCAGCTGGCACTAAGTAATAACAGATTAGTTAATACAGCTGATCAATACAAGGACAATGAAAAGCCTGTGGAGAGTGACCGAATTCTGAATTATCGATCTACTGAAGATGAAACCCGTTTGCGTTATGAATGGAATTATAATGCCAATGGGTGGCAGATCAGCAGTGGGGTAGTCGGCATCTTTTCTCAATACAGCAATTCAACCTACCAGCGCCGACCCGGTTATGAAGCTAATTATTCAACAGATATTAATTTTCTTCGATACGGTGCTTTTGTGCAGGCAAGCAAACGCTTTTTAAGTGGACGTTTATTATTAAGCGGGGGATTAAGATCTGATGGGAATACCTTTACTACAAACGGGAATGATCTGGGTCGAACCTTATCTCCCCGATTATCGGCATCATACAAACTGAGTGAGACATTCAATATTAACTCCTCGATTGGAAGATATTACAAGATTGCTCCATATACTGTATTAGGTTATCGGGAAAATGGTATATTAATGAATCAATCCATCGATTATACCCGATCGGATCATTATGTAGCTGGTTTTGAGTGGTTGCCAACTTCATCACGACGCATTACCCTGGAAGGTTTCTATAAAAAATATGATCAGTATCCTGTTTCGTTTGATAAAGGTATTTCATTGGCCAATCTGGGAGGAAATTTTGGTGTATTGGGGAATGAACGTGTGACAGATAATGGCAAAGGGAAGACCTACGGTTTTGAATTCATGTATCAGGAGCGTCTGACAAAGAATTTTTATGGTATTCTGGCATACACGTTTTATTATAGTCTATTCAGTGGAACCGATCCTAATAAATATATTGCATCTGCCTGGGATAACCGTCACCTGATTTCATTTACGGGCGGCTACAAATTCCCCAGAAACTGGGAGATCGGTATTCGTTTCCGCTATCAAGGAGAATCGCCTGCTACTCCGTATGACAATCTTCTAAGTCTGGAGAATTATCCGTTTACTAATGCTGCTGTGCTGGATTATAGCCGAATTAATTCGGAAAGACTTCCTGGGTTCAATGCAGCTGATTTGAGAATTGACAAGAAATGGAACTTCAAAAAATGGACACTAGATCTGTTCCTTGATATTCAGAATGTGTACAACAGTCAAAACCCGACTCAACCCGGATGGACACTCAAGCGCAATCCCGATAACAGTATTGCTACATCAGATGGCCAGCCATATAATCCCGGTATATTTGGCAATCCATTAGCACCCAACAACCGACAAAATGCTATTCCTGCTATTTTGCCGAATACTAGCGGTTCTCGTTTACCCAGTATTGGTTTTGTGATTGAGTTTTAAGATTCATCATTTCATGCAAAAAGTTGGTGAATTGTATCCCCCTCATGGAGGGGGACTTAAGGGGGAGGATATTTAAAAATAATATGTATAAGTTTGCTTAAATTTATTTACGATGTACATAAATCGTCTTTTTCTCACAGCAATATTGATCATTTCTGCCTTCTTCACAAATGCACAGACCGACTCACTGAATAATGATGAACTCATCGACTACAGTCAATTCGGCGATGCATCCGGTGTACGTCGTTATGCCACACAAAAAGTAATCAATCAGTCACCTACTAGGATTGTGAATATTGGTTATGAATATCACGGAGGTTTTCAGATGCCTGCGGTAGCTCAGGATGTATCTGCACAGAACCCGGTTGACTATAGTGTCAGAAGAATGTCCGGCTTTAGGGCACAAGTCAATTTGCCGGTTGTATCTAATGACAAGATCATCTGGCAGGTAGGAGCCAATTACTGGGGAAGTTATTTTCTGTTCAAAGAAACGGCATCATCCAAATTTGAGAAATCTCTTCAGAATAATGGTCTGCACACGATGGGATTACAAACAACTATCTTCAAGCCAATCGATGAAAAACACTGGCTGGTGATTCAGGTAGCTGGAGATATCAATAGTTCATTCAGTCAATTTTCTGATCTCTCATCAAAGGCACTGACCATCAGCGGTACGGCAATCTATGGCTGGAAATATTCGGAAAAAAATATGATGGGGGTAGGTATTGCCCGAACTTACAGGGCGGGTGCACTTTTACATGTACCGGTTCTCTTTTGGAATAAAACATTCAATGATCGGTATGGTATGGAATTATTATTACCTGCCAGAGGATTTGTAAGAAGGAATTTTTCAACGACCAGCATGTTGCAGATGGGCTATGAACTGGAGGGAAATCAGTTTCATATTCCGGGAGCTGGTCCGTCGGGGGATCTTTTCTTGCAGCGAGGCGAACTAAAACCTAAGCTGATGTGGGATCAGAAGATTAGCGGATATATCTGGCTGAATCTACAGGCGGGTATGCGACTAAACTGGCGATTTGATGCCATGAACAAACAAGGAAGTTCAGAAAAGTCAGATCGGTTTTATGAAGGAAGACTGACCAATCCATTATTTGTTGCCATCAGTGTAAATTTTGTAAGTCCTTAAGCGAGTTTATTTGGCTACCTGACGGGTCCATGTATCTGTGCGACCGATGAGTGAAATACCAATGTATCCTCTTACATCAAGCGTATTTTCACTTTTCAGTTTGATGATACAGTCATAGATATTTCCTGTTTTGGGATCATATATTTTTCCATCATCCCATACTTTTTCACCTTTGTAAACAAATCCCCAGGTGTTGATGATGCCAAGAACCTGTCGGCTGTGAAAAGATTTTTCCGGGTTGTTTTTGTCCAGTTTAGGTTTGCCGGTCTCCGGATCATTCGGTTCTTTTAGCCAAACAATTTTACCCTGATACGTAGTTCCGTTTTTATAGATCTTGATCATACCGGTACCTTCACCGTTTTTCCAGACTCCCGTGATCTTATCGGCTTCATCCTGAGCAAAGGATATCAGGGAAATCAGTGTAGCAAGACAAAAAAGTGAGAGTCGTTGTGTGAATTGCATCATTATAAAATAATTTGATTAAAATTAGAAACTAAACAGATATAATGAGCGTTCGTTTAAAAACTTTATAAAAATTTTGTCAATCCAACGGAAAGGAACAAATTTGCATTAATGAATTTATTTAATCAACAATGGTGGTGGCATTCAAACCCTGAGGGGCTGTAATGTTATTGCTGTTTAATAATATTTACCAAAGCCCCGTTTAACGGGGTTTTTCTTTTATATATGCAAACTATTCACTTCCACACACAATGCAGACAATTCCTGGCGGATGTTTACACACCCATCGGAATTTACCTTCGTTTGCGCGATCGGTTCAGAGATACTTTATTACTGGAGAGTACCGATTTGCAGGCTGCAGAAAACAGCTGGAGTTTTATTTGTGTCAATGCCATTGCCGGTATTGAAATACTGGACCATCATACAATTGAAACAAAGGTACCGGGAGCTAGCCCAGTAAAGATTCCGATTCGTGATAAAAAGAAGGTGGTCGATGAAGTATGGAACTTTATGAAGCAATTCAAAGGAGAGGATTTCGATACAAAGGATTCGTCCACTCAAAAAGCCATTCGGTATGCCTCCGGTTTTTATGGTTATACGTCATATGATGCCATTGGATTATTTGAAGATATCAGTCTGGATGCAAAAGCACCGCTTCCTGTTGGTCTGATGCGCTACCGGTTTTATCAGTATGTTATCGCAATTCATCCGTTTAAGGATCAGTTGTATATCTGCGAAAATAAAATTGATGGAATTCCCTCACAGATTGATCTGCTGGAGCAACTAATACGTCATAAAGACATTCCAACTTTTCCGTTTGCCATCAAAGGCGAACAATATTCCAATATGACGGATGATGAATATAAAGATATAGTTCGTAAAGGCATCACTGCCTGCAAGCGGGGAGATGTATTTCAGATCGTCTTAAGCAGACGATTCAGGCAGTCTTTCAGTGGAGATGATTTTAATGTGTATCGTGCTCTTCGAAGTATTAATCCTTCTCCTTATCTTTTTTATTTTGATTATGGTGATTACAAGCTCATGGGGTCATCCCCGGAATCACAATTGTTGATTGATAAAGGAGAAGCCATCGTTCATCCGATTGCCGGCACCTTCAAACGTACCGGTGATGAACGCACCGATCGGATGGAAGCAGAACGTTTGTTGCATGATGCCAAAGAAAATGCAGAGCACGTTATGCTGGTTGATCTGGCTCGTAATGATCTTAGCCGCGTATGCGATCAGGTGGAGGTTTCCAGTTATAAACAGATTCAGTACTTCAGCCATGTCATCCATTTAGTGAGCGAGGTTCGCGGTAAAGTTAAACCCAATACCAATCCTTTTGAGCTGATTGCCAAAACATTTCCAGCCGGAACTTTGAGCGGAGCACCCAAAATCAAAGCCATGCAACTGATCAATCAACATGAACCCGTTTCTCGCGGATTCTATGGAGGAGCTATCGGGTTTGTAGGACTGGATGGCAGCTGCAATCATGCGATCATCATCCGCAGTTTCTTAAGCAGAAACAATGAACTCATTTCGCAGGCCGGAGCAGGCGTGGTGATATCCAGTAATCCGGATAGTGAGTTGCAGGAAGTGAATAATAAACTGGGAGCCTTGCATAGAGCGATTGAGAAAGCAGGGGAAATTAATAAATAGGAATTAATAATTAATAATAAATAATTGAAAGAATGCTTCAATTTTTAAGTTTTAAGTTTTGAGTTTAAAGTTTATTCAATGAAAATACTTGTTTTTGATAATTACGATTCGTTCACGTACAATCTGGTTCATTTGATAGAGAAAATTCTTCAGTTTCCGGTAGAGGTGCACCGAAACGATCAGATTACACTCGATGCCGTGGAAGCGTATGATAAAATCATTCTTTCACCCGGACCGGGCATACCGGAAGAAGCAGGATTATTATTGCCATTAATCAAACGATATGCTGCTACTAAAACTATATTAGGCGTATGTCTGGGTCATCAGGCCATTGGCGAATCCTTTGGTGGCAAACTGGTGAATCTCGATCAGGTTTTTCATGGTGTAGCTACTCCGATAACCGTCACCAATGATAGAATTACATCTGATGAGGCAGGTATATTTAAAGATATGCCCGCAACTTTTGAAGTAGGCCGTTATCATTCATGGGTGGTTGATAATAAAAGCTTGCCCGATTGCCTGGAGATCACGGCGGAAGATGAAAACGGATTTATTATGGCGATGAAACACAAACATTATGATGTGACCGGTGTTCAGTTTCATCCGGAGAGTGTGTTAACTCCGTTGGGCGAAAAATTAATGCGAAACTGGTTAAATCTCTCATGATGAACATGCAGAAAATATTAAAATATCTTTTTGAGCACCGAACACTTGATCAGGAACAGGCCAGATCGGTCATGCTTCAAATGAGTCAAGGCGCTTACAATGAGCACGAACTAAGTGCTTTTATGACGGTATATCTCATGCGAAGTATTACGATAGATGAATTGATGGGTTTCCGTTCGGCATTGATCGAACTGGCTCTTAACGTGAATTTAGAACAGGAACAATTGCTGGATATTGTTGGCACAGGAGGAGATGGCAAGAATACTTTTAATATTTCAACGCTGTCTTGTTTTGTTGCGGCAGGTGCCGGAGCCAGAATAGCTAAGCATGGGAACTATGGTGCTTCAGCTATCAGTGGTGCCAGCAATGTGATGGAAAAACTAGGCTATCGATTTACAAATGATAGCGACCTGTTGAAAAGACAGATTGACGAAGCCGGTATTTGTTTTATGCATGCACCGCTTTTTCATCCTGCTTTAAAAACGGTCGCACCGATCCGCAAAAATTTAGCTATTCGTACTTTTTTTAATATGCTCGGTCCAACTGTTAATCCCGCTGCGCCTTCGGCGCAGCTGCTGGGCGTTTACAATTTGGAAATGGCACGGATCTATACCTATCTGTTGCAACAGATCACCACTCGTTTCACTATCATACACGGCATGGATGGATACGATGAAATTTCTTTGACCGCCGATACTAAAGTCATTACGCAAAATGGAGAATCGGTCAAATCACCATTGTCATTAGGGAAAAAGGTCATTCAACCTGAAGAACTCTATGCCGGAAACAGTATAGATGAAGCAGCGAATATTTTTATTTCTATTCTGGAGGGAAATGGAACGGCCTCACAAGAGGAAGTGGTAATCGCTAATGCAGCTATGGGACTTCAATGTGCTGGTTTATATGACCATTATGATGATGCGCGGTTGGCCGCTGAGGAAAGTCTGAAATCTAAAAAAGCATGGCAAACCCTTCAAAAACTGTTAACCATAAACTAAACGTATTATGAATATCCTTGATAAGATCATAGCACATAAAAAACAGGAAGTCGAATTTCGTAAAGCCAAAACGCCAGTTGAAGCATTGAGAGGAACGGCCTACTATGATCGTTCGTGTTTATCTCTTCGGTCATTTTTACTTAATCCGTCTAAAACCGGCATCATCGCCGAATTCAAACGACGTTCTCCCAGTAAAGGAATCATTCATCCGAACCCTGATATTATGCAAATCACCAAAGATTATACATCCGGTGGGGCATCGGCCTTAAGTGTACTTACAGATGAAGAATTTTTCGGAGGAACAAGTCAGGATCTGATAAAAGCAAGAGAAAATGATATACCTGTCCTGCGAAAAGAATTTATCATTGATGCCTATCAGATTGAAGAAGCCAAATCCATCGGCGCGGATGCTATATTACTGATTGCTTCCTGTCTCTCAACAGAAGAAGTAAAATCATTGGCTTCATATGCCTACGGATTAGGCATGGAAGTGTTGCTGGAATTGCATGACGAAAGTGAATTAGGACATGTTTGTAATGATGTTGCCATTGTTGGGATCAATAACCGGAATCTCAAAACATTCGAAGTGGATATTGATCAAAGCATCCGTATGGCTGCTCAAGTTCCCTCAGGAAAAATTTTAGTAGCGGAAAGCGGGATCAGCAGTGTGAAAGAAATAGAATACTTTAAAGAGAAAGGATTTCATGGTTTTCTGATGGGAGAGTATTTCATGAAGCATCCGGATCCGGGAAAGGCATTTCATGATTTTGCAAATCTTTTATCGGCTGAATGAAATCAACGGCATGAGTGAATCAACCTCCATATCATCATTGCATCAGGATATACGCGTGAAAGTGTGCGGTATGACTGATATAGCTCAGCTGCATGAGCTGGGTGATATCGGTGTTCAATTTGCGGGCATGATATTTTATCCAAGATCACCGCGTTTTGTCCTTAAAACACTTACCGGTGATATGGTCAGAAGAGCTAAACTAAAAGTATATAAGGTCGGTGTTTTTGTGAATGCTACTTATGATGAGATCATCAATCATGTCGATAATTTCGGTCTGGATATGGTTCAGTTACATGGTGATGAAACACCTCGTTTCTGTGAGCAGGTTTCACTGTATATTCAGACCATTAAGGCTTTCCGCCTGGGTACTAATGATAATATATCCTGGATGATCAAAGATTATAAAGACTGTTGTGATCTGTTTTTATTTGATACAATGGGGGCAGGTTACGGAGGTACAGGCAAAAAATTTAACTGGGAGGTCATGCATGGCCTGGATATTAAAAAGCCATTTCTTCTGAGCGGCGGTATTGAAGCAGGAGATGTCGAAGGAATTCGTGCATTTACCTGTCAATCTGTTGCAAAAGATTTATTTGCAGTGGATATCAACAGTAAATTTGAAATCTCTTCGGGGGTGAAGGATATGGAGAAGGTGAGGGAATTTTTTGAGAAATTGAATATGAAGAACTCAAAAGTCAAAAGTCAAAACCCATAAGTTGGTCCAACAAATTTTGCTTTTGACCTTTGAATTTTGACTTATAATTGAAATGCTAATTTAAATCATTATGAACCAATCTGTCATACAACAGAATTCCTCTTTCCATCCCGACGCTCACGGCTATTACGGTATATTCGGAGGCGCGTATATACCTGAAATGCTGTACAGGAATGTGGAAGAGCTGCGGGCCCAGTATCTTCAGCACATGCAGGAAGAAACCTTTCAGAAAGAGTTTCATGATCTGCTGCACGATTTTGTAGGCCGACCTACACCATTATTTTTTGCTAAACGATTGAGTGAAAAATATAATACACAGATATGGTTAAAACGCGAAGATTTGTGTCATACCGGAGCACATAAAGTCAATAATACTGTCGGACAAATTCTGATGGCTGAACGATTAGGTAAAAAACGCATTATTGCGGAGACAGGTGCGGGTCAGCATGGAGTGGCAACGGCCACGGTTTGTGCTTTAAAAGGTCTGGAATGTATCGTTTACATGGGTGAGAAGGATATGCAGCGTCAGGCGCCTAATGTAGCACGCATGCGCATGATGGGCGCCAAAGTCATTCCGGCAACCAGCGGTAGCAAAACATTAAAAGATGCGACCAATGAAGCCATCAGAGACTGGATCAATCATTCGAATGACACTCATTATATCATTGGGAGTGTAGTAGGGCCACACCCGTATCCGGATATGGTTGCCCGATTTCAGAGTGTGATCAGTGAAGAAATTAAGCGGCAATTAAAAGCGACTACCGGTCATAAATACCCGACACATGTCATTGCCTGTGTGGGAGGTGGAAGTAATGCAGCCGGGGCCTTCTATCATTTTCTTGACGAACCCTCTGTGGAATTACTTGCGGTTGAAGCAGCAGGTGAGGGAGTTCAGTCGGGTAAATCAGCAGCCACAACGGCATTGGGAACTACCGGCATTTTACATGGAAGCAAAAGTTTACTCATGCAAACCGAAGACGGACAAGTGGTCGAACCGCACAGTATTTCCGCCGGACTTGATTATCCGGGTATTGGTCCCTTACATGCACATTTATTTACATCCAAAAGAGGTACTTATATGCATGTAACGGATGAAGAGGCACTGGAAGCTGCTTTTGAATTAAGTCGTACGGAAGGGATCATACCCGCCCTGGAAACAGCGCATGCATTTGCCATCCTAAAAAAACGATCATGGAACCCGACAGATAAGTTAGTTATATGCTTAAGCGGCCGAGGCGATAAAGACCTGGCGACATATATGGAGGCCATGAATAAATAAACATGACAACATGAACCGATTACAGAAACTCTTTCAAAATAAAAAGAGCCGTATTTTAAATATGTACTGTACGGCTGGTTTCCCGCAACTCGACAGCACTCTTGATGTGATGCGTTCATTGCAAAATAATGGCGCTGATCTCATTGAATTGGGTATGCCTTACAGCGATCCTTTAGCGGATGGTCCGGTCATACAGGAAAGCAGTGCCACTGCCATTGCCAACGGCATGACCATTCAATATTTGTTTGAGCAATTAAAGGATTTCAGAGAAAATATACATGTGCCTGTTATTCTGATGGGATATATGAATCCGGTTTTACAGTATGGCTTCGAAAAATTTTGTGCCGATGCGGCCGAATGTGGTATTGACGGACTGATTTTACCTGATCTGCCTGAATATGAGTTTGAGAAATTTTATTCTGCCATCTTAGATAACTATGGTTTATCGTTTACTTTTCTGATCACGCCGGAAACATCTGATGTGAGGATCCGCAAATTTGATGTTTTATCTAATGGGTTTATCTATGCTGTTTCTTCTTCTGCCACAACCGGATCAGCTCAAAGCACTGAGGCTGTAGAGACTTACCTGAAACGCTTGCAATCCATGCAGTTAAAAAATCCCATTCTGGTAGGATTTGGGATACGTGATAAAGAAAGTTTTGACAGAGCTTGCACTTATGCCAATGGTGCCATCATTGGCACCGCCTATATCAGCGCTTTAAATAAAGGTAAGTCCATTGATGAAACGACACGTTCATTCATTAAAAAAATAACAGATAACCAATAACCTACAACCAACAACTTATAACTCACAACCCACAACTTACAACCACAACTTCTTCCTAACTTTGCAACCTCGTCATGAATCTTGCAATTATTAAATATAATGCCGGTAATATTCAGTCTGTACTGAATGCCCTTGCCATGCTGGGAACAGAAGCGAAAGTCACAGATTCTCCCGATGAGTTATATGCTGCGGATAAAGTGATTTTCCCCGGTGTAGGCGCTGCGGCTAGTGCAATGGAGAGTCTCCGAGCATCACAGCTTGACCGAGTTATCAAAGAACTAAAGCAACCGGTATTAGGTATCTGCGTTGGCATGCAGCTTCTTTTTGACCATTCAGAAGAAGGCGATACAAATTGTTTGGGTATCATCCCCTATAAGGTGAAAAAATTTAAGCCCGTTCTGAATGAAGATCACTCTCGTTTAAAAGTACCACAGATAGGTTGGAATGAGATTGTTGATTTAAAATCAGACTTATTTTCTGGCATCAAAGAACACAGTTATGTGTATTATGTACACAGTTTTTATGCCGAAATGAATCCATATTGCATTGCCACTACGGAATACGGAATCAATTATACAGGTGCCGTAAAGAAAGATAATTTTTATGGGGTTCAGTTTCATACGGAAAAAAGTGCAGAAACAGGAATGCGTATTTTACAAAACTTTCTAAGCTTATAGCATGCAGATTATTCCTGCCATTGATATTATTGAAGGGAAATGTGTCCGACTTACAGAGGGAGATTATGCACAGAAAAAAGTGTATAACGAAAATCCTCTGGAAGTGGCTTTACAGTTTCAGGATGCCGGCATCCGAAGATTACACCTGGTGGATCTGGACGGAGCGAAAGCAGGTCAGATTATGAACTGGAAGGTTTTGGAATTAATAGCCTCTAAAACTTCTTTAGAAATCGATTTTGGCGGTGGCATAAAAAAAGAAGAGGATGTACGGATTGTTTTGAATTCAGGAGCTCTTTGGGCAACAGTAGGCAGTATAGCCGTAAAGGATAAGCCATCTTTCCTGAAATGGATTGAACATTTCGGAGCCGCCAAATTTTTGTTAGGTGCTGATGTAAAAGGAGAGAAAATTGCTGTGGGTGGCTGGCTGGAAACCAGTGATATCAATATTGACGATTTTATCGCCGACTATCTGCGCCATGGTATTCAACAAATATTTTGTACGGATATCAGCAAAGACGGACGACTCGAAGGCCCTTCGGTTGAATTATACCAATCCCTGATTGAAAAAAATAAAGATTTGCATCTTATTGCCAGCGGGGGAGTGAGTTCCATGCAGGATTTGGAAGCTCTTCGAAAGATCGGATGTGCAGGTGCCATCGTAGGTAAAGCCATTTATGAAGGCAGGATTTCAATAACTGATCTGATTCGCTTTTAACCCTTCACACGCTCGTTTGGACGGGACAGGTTTTGCAAAATGCAATACATTCTAAATCAACATAGAGTACTGCTTTTTTGAACTCTTTTTATGATTGTTCCGCTTCGTAAAATTTTTTAAAAAATATTTTATACTCGAATCACGCCATCATTCGTAATGATAAATACCTCATCATTTTTTTGGGGTTTAATCATGCTCATTCCTGTAAACAAACTGAATGCCGGCAGACAGGCGTAAGATTCTGTAAAATAAAAACATGGGAACTTTAGCCTTTGTTTGGCTTTGCCCTGAATGCTGATGCCGGGATGAAGATGCCCACAGAAATGATATGAGTTAGAATCTACCTGGATATCATTGATATCATGAGCAAATGTAAATGGGCCGATCTGCATTTTCTGTCCATGGTGTATGATCCTTAACTGATCGTATTGTTCCTTATTTAAAATATCATGATTCCCTGCAACAAGATGAATATCTGTTTGATGGTTTTTCTTTCTGAAATGATCAAATAATACAATCTCCTGATTGTACTTGCTGTGAAAAAGATCACCGATAATGATGATGCCTTTTGGCTGAAAAGACGTGATGATGTGTTGTAGTCTATTAAGGTCATTTTGCATGACATCCTGAGGAACCCCAATGCCTTCCTTACGGAAATGACCGCTTTTACCAAAATGGGTATCGGATAGTAAGATCAGGTTATAATCTTTCCAGAAAATACATCGTTCATTGGTCAGTTCAAGCCGCTGATCTCTGATATGAATCGGATAGGTTATGATGGAACGACTCACGATCGGTTATTAATGCACTGATTCGTGATGATCATGTACATGCTCATTCTCTTTGGATTGACTACTTTGTGCCAGTTGATTCCCTTTTCGGCTTTGTGTGATCCATTCGTTGATGGCCGCTTTTTCTTCATTTGTCAGCACCGCTTCTTTATGCACAAACTTATAAGACGTTAACGGCATCCACTCTTCATTGACGGCTTCTTGCATTTCTTCGAATTTATGATCCAGTTTGTCCGGAGAATATGCAGCCATTTCATGGAAATTTAAATGCTCTTTCCCTTCATCAACATGATGTTGAAGCCACCATCTAACAGGCTGTATCTCCGCATACCAGGGATATTTGGTGTTATTGCTGTGGCAATCGTAGCAGGCCCGATGCAAAGCTGTTTTCACCATTGCATTCATGGGATAGATTTTCTCGATATTGTTATTAAATGGTCCCGCGGTTTCATTTTTATCCGGTCGGATAAACTGAATGATGAGCAGTGACGCCAGCAACGCATATAAGATTTTCTTAAGCATGATAATTTTTTTATGAAGGTATAAATTTATATTATTTCACGCAAAGGCGCCAAGGGCAAAGTTCGCAAAGAAAAATGGTGTCTGTCTCGCCTTACGCGAGATGGTGTCATGATGTCAAGGTATCATGGTGTCAGGCTAGCTTTTAAAAAATTAATTATTAATTACTAATTCTTAATTCTTAATTAATTCACCCTTTCTTCATTATCTGCTCCTGCATCTTCCTGATACGTTCCTCCATTTTTTCCGTTGATAAATTATTCCTGTTCAGTCCATCAGCGATGATCGGAAAGGCCAATGGAGAGAATTTTTCGGGATGAGTTATGATGATCTTACTTTCCGCAATGCGTTGTAAGGCCAATCGTAATCTTTTTTCGTCCATCTGCTGCTCATACACTTCCTGATAGGCTTGTCGTATCAACGGATTATCAGGCTCATATTCACTGAATACATTAAATAGCAAGGAGGCAGATGATTGTAAATGCCTGGCTTTTTTCTGCTGCCCGGGCAATACCTGAAAGATCAATCCACTGATAACAGCAATGTCCCTGAATTTTCGTTTGGCCATTTCCGTGGCATTCACGCTGCGCTGCATATCCTGAAAAAGATGCACGGATGTCAAAAGATCTCTTGCGTTTGTTTCATCCACTGGTATCGGCTGATCACTTAGTAATTCAAATCCGTAATCATTCATAGCAATGGAGAAACTGATATTTCTTTGTTGTCCGATCCGATAGGCGAGAATAGCACTCAGCGCTTCGTGAACCTGCCTGCCCTCAAATGGAAATACGAGTAAATGATATCCTTCTTTGCTTTCATGATGTTCGATCAGCAATTCTCGTTCTCCCGGTATATGCGAACGTTCTTTTTGAAGCATCAGTAATTCTGATAAATATCGGATTTCGGGATAGGTATGCTGTTCTTCTGATATATGATGAAAGGTTTCGCGAAGTTTGGCCCCCAGATGCGCACTTAAACTCATCCGGCCACCCATCCAGCTGGGTACAATGGTTTTGGAAGATTTGGATGATCGTACATACACGACCATATCCTTTATCTGCACAAGCGCGACATTGTGACCCGCTATCGTAAAATGATCGCCGGGCTCCAGTTTACTGATGAACCATTCTTCGATCATGCCGATATATCCTCCTTTTTGAAATTTTACCTTTAGCATTTGCTCACTCACTATAGTGCCGATATTTATCCGGTGACGCATGGCCAGCTTACGGCTCTTGATCCGATATATGCCGTTCTCAATATCAATTTTTTTGTAATCATCATATTCTTGTAATGTCTTGCCGCCATACACAAGAAATGACAGCAGGCCTTCCCATTCATGTTTTTCCAGATCTTGATAGCAATAGGTCTCTTTGATCTCGCGATAAATATCCTCCGGAATAAATCCCTCTGATATGGCGAGGGTCTGTAGATACTGAAGCAAAACATCCATGCATAGCAACATCGGGTCTTTGCTTTCAGTCATATTTTCTTTGATAGCCTCCTGTAGTGCTACCGATTCAATCAGTTCAATGGCATGGGTGGGTAAAAAATAAATATGACTGGTGGCATTTGGCTGATGACCGCTTCTGCCTGCTCGTTGTGAAAATCGCGATATGCCTTTGGGTGATCCTACCTGAATAACGGTATCTACCGGTCTGAAATCAACACCCAGATCCAGCGATGCTGTGCAAACTACTGCTTTGAGTTTTTTTTGATGCAGCGCATCTTCCACCCAGCTGCGTAATTCAGGATCAATGCTGCCATGATGCAAAGCAATTTGTCCGGCTAATGAAGGTGCATGATCAAGGATCGCCTGATACCATCGCTCACTCATACCACGGGTATTAATGAATATAAGGGTTGTTTCACTTTCTTCTATAATTGAAATTACATGATCAATCAGCGATAAGCCGACATGACCGGCCCATGGAAATTTGGTTAAGTCATCGGGCAGGACAGAAGTTATTTTAATGGATTTTGACAGATTTGCTTTGATCAATCGGTGTTTGGAGTAGAATTGTTTGGTTGTATACAACAACACCTCGGCTGCTTCTTCTAAGTTGCCAATAGTGGCCGATATACCCCAAACAGAAAACGGCAGCCATTTGTTTTTTTTATACAATCCGGATAATCGGGAAAGTGCGAGTTCAATTTGTACGCCTCTTTTACTGCCCATGAGTTCATGCCACTCATCCATTGCGATAACCTTCAGATTGGCAAAAAGATCGGGATAGCCTTTTTGAGCGAGTAACAAATGCAGGCTCTCTGGAGTAGTCAGTAATATTTCCGGCACTTGTTTTTTTTGCCGGAGTCGTTCGGTTGTGGACGTATCTCCGTTTCTTATGCCCACTTTCCATGGAATGCCTAATTCGTTGATCACGGTCTGCATGGCTTTGGCAATATCCGCAGCCAGTGCACGAAGAGGAGTGATCCATAATAATTGCAGTCCATTATTTTTTTTCGTTTGATACGAATCCGGATGGTCATTGATATACCGGATGAGCGTTCCCAGGAAAACAGAAAACGTTTTGCCACAACCGGTGGGAGCATTTACGATACCATGCTCACGCAGACATACAGCTTCCCATGTCTCTTCCTGATACGGAAAAGGAATCATTTGATGTTGTTGCATCCAGCGATGAATCAATTGATACCCGGGAGATTTATTTAATTCAAAAATCGAATTGGATGAAGCTGATATGGTATGATTTGTTTTATGTTCCATATAGCTCCAGCATCTTCTTTAGATCATCCAGTGTATTGATCTCTTCTACGGTTTTATCCTTTCTGATTCGTTTCATACGAGGAAAGCGCAGGGCGATGCCTGCTTTATGTCGTTTACTCTCAGAAATACCTTCAAACGCGATCTCAAATACCATCTCCGGTTTAACAGTACGTACCGGTCCGAATTTTTCCAACGCATTCTTTTTGACAAACTGATCCACTTCTTTGAATTCTTCGTCGGTCAGTCCGCTGTATGCTTTGGTAAAGCTGATGAGCTTATCACCATCTTTCACGGCAAAAGTATAATCGGTGAACAGATTGCTTCTTCGTCCATGCCCTTTCTGCGCATAGATCATCACACAATCAATCACCAGCGGATCGATCTTCCATTTCCACCAGTCACCTTTTTTTCGTCCCGATAAATACGAAGAGTCGGCACGTTTTAGCATAATCCCCTCGGTGGAGATATCTCTGGCCAAGGCGCGTTTTTGTTTGAGGAACTCCCAGTCTTCAAAGAAAACCGGCTCTGAAAGTCGACAGTGCTTGTCGTTTGTATTTTGAATCAGATCAGTTAAAATACGTTTTCTCTCTTGTAGAGGAAGCTGTCTGACATCCTTACCTTCCCATTCCAGCAGATCATACGCTATAAAAATAACCGGTGTTTCTTCTTTTATTTTCGATGTAATTTTTTTCAGTGTGATTCTTTTTTGCAAACGCGAAAAGGGCAGGGGAGAGATATCTATAGCATGAGGATCCGCACAAAGTATTTCACCATCGATGACAGTACCTTCCGGTAAGACAGTCAGAAATGAATGGAATTCCGGAAACTGTTCGGTTATCAGCTCCTCTCCACGACTCCATACAAAAATGTTTTCTTTTCGTTTAATGCATTGTCCTCGGATGCCATCCCATTTCCATTCGGCAATCCATTCATTTGGTGTGCCTATTTGGGTCACATCTGTTTCAATGGGATATGCCAGATAGAACGGATAGGGTTTGGATGCATCTAAAAGAGCATTTTCTTTCTGAAGTAATTGTCGATATGTTGTTTCATCCGGATGCCATTTACCACTGAACAAATAGGACACATCTTCAGTCGGAATATTTTCTGCCTGTCCAATTGCTTGATAAATGATCTGTTGCGATATGCCGATGCGAAATCCACCGGTGAGCAGTTTATTGAAGACAAAGCATCCCTCTCGGTTGAGTGATTGCCATTTTTGTGTTATAAATTCTTTCTTTTTATCATCACTCTCTTTCACTAAAAAATTCAATTGCTGAATAATTTGAGATAAGCTTTTATGATGGTAATCAAATAATTCATTTTGCGGTAGGACCAATGAAATGGTTTCTGCCAGATCGCCTACGGTGTGATAACATTCATTGAATAACCAGTCTGGCAGCTGACATAATTCAATGCACCAAGCTTTTAATTGGGATGAAGAGATAATCTTTTTCGGTTTCTTTCCGGTGAATAAGGCGATGGTCCATAATTTGTCCTGATCATCCGCATGGGAAAAATAGTTTGCCATCAACGATCTCTTCTCATTGATGCTTTTTGTTTTTCCTAATCCTATAATCAGTTTGACAAATCCCTCCATCCCAATTATTAATTCTTATTTGTTAATTACTAATTGTCACCTTCATCTCCATAATTCGTTTCCAGCACACCTGCCTCCATTCCTTTTTCATTCAGATATTTACTCAACACAGAGGAATACCCGTGTGTGACCAGTACTTTCTCTGCGCCTGTTGCCTCGATGGCTGACAACAAACCATTCCAGTCGGCATGATCACTGATGGCAAATCCGGCATCGGCCTGATTCCGTCGCGCCTGACCACGTATATGCATCCATCCGCTGCAAACGGCGGTTTTGTACGGACTGAACTGTTTAAGCCATGAACTATCCATGGTTGACATCGGAGCGATGATCACCGCGTTTTGTAATTCTTTTTTATCGGTTTCTTTAGTGATACGTTTGACAATAGGTAAGCGAACGCCTGCTTCCCTCAAAGTCTGATCGATGGTCCACACAGATCCATGTACGAAGATGTTCGGTGTGATATCTGCCACCGCATGTATCATTCGCTGGGCTTTCCCCAGACTATAAGCAAACAGAACTGAATTTATTTTTTGGGAGAGGTTATGACTTATCCATTCCCTTACATCGTTGTATTGTTCATTGATGTTATTCCATTGATACACGGGTAATCCAAAAGTTGATTCAGTAATAAACGTATGGCATCTGACAGGCTCATACACGCCACTCAGACCATCGTCATATGTTTTATAGTCGCCACTCACGACCCATACCTCATCATTATTTTCAATCCTGATCTGTGATGAACCGATCACATGACCTGCCGGATGTAATGAAACTTTTACACCATTCATATACACGGGCTCATTCCATGCCACACTTTCAAAATGATAGTTACCTAAACGGACTTTTAATAAAGGTTTGGTCAGGTGATGACATAAATAAGCCTGATGACCTGCTTTTGCATGATCACTGTGCGCATGCGTGATGACGGCTTTATGAACCGATCGCCAGGGATCTATGTAAAAGTCGCCCCGGGCACAATAAAGACCTTTATCTGTGAGTTGAAGCAGTGGCATTATGTACTCAATTTAGTTTTATTTTTTCTGCAACGCTCACTGCAATACTGAACATTTTCCCAATCCTTTTCCCACTTCTTTCTCCAGGAAAATGGCTTTTGGCAGGTCTTACAAATGCGGGTCGGAAGAAAAGGCTTTTTGTGTGGCATAAAGGAATAACAATTATGCCTGTAAAGGGTTTATTGCTTATCCGTTTTTGTCGTTACCCCGTTCGATTTTTTAATGATATAGATCCGCTTGTTCTCAAAATAATCAGGTTGTTTTTTTCCTGTTGATTTCACGGGCTGAATATTATACTGGATCAGGTGCTGAAAAGAGGCGTCATTCAGCTGATTGATCAGATTGATATCGTGTTTGATCAACAGACGGATGAAATTATATGCGGCATCATATCCTTTATACACAACATCAGACGCTTTACCTTGTGTTTTTTCCAGAAACCTTTTCTGAAAATCAGAAAAGGATGCCGAGCCATCATTAAAAAAAGCTGATGTGTAATAGATAGTCTTTGATTTATGTCTGGGTAAGTTTAATTCCTTGAGAGTTTCCCAGTTCGGTAATCCGGCCAGCTGAACATTGTATGCAGATAAGTCTGTCATAAAATGAAGACACTGCACCGCGAGCTTTTCGTCAAATGAACCACATATGATTATGTTTTGTTTGGTGGAATCCAATAAATCAATTAACTCATCCGTACGGAGAGAGTCTCCTGCAGTATAAACTTTCCAGTTCAGACTTTTACGTCCATTGCCGGGTACATTAGCGCTTTCGTAATAGCGTCTGATCTTCTCTTCCTGTGTACCACCTTTTTGTAAAAAAATATGATTGGCATTCGGGTAAGACTTTTGTAAATAACGAATAATGCCCTGACAGTGAACGGCTATAGTAGGATTCAGAAGGATGGTGTAAGGATTGTCGGTAATACCCCCGTCATTTGGAAAAGTAGCTGATAGAAAGGGGATCTGATATTGTAATGCTATCTCGGCGAGCTGACGGTACTCATTTCCGGAAACGGCACCGATCATCAGATCAATCGAATCAAAAGCATTGGCAGTTTCGAGAGCATTGATGGTTTGCGATTCGGAACGTATATCATAGATCTTTACTTCCAGCGGATAATCTGTTTTGATGGAATCCAGTGCCATGATAAATCCTTCTGTAAAATCCAGCCCGGGTAAAATATATCGGGGCATTTGCATGTCATGCTGATAAAGTCCGTCTTCTTTAAAAGCAGAATCAAGGTATAACTGAGTAAATAAGGCAACGCGTAACGGTTCTTTTTCTGTGGCAATTTGGCCATAGGCACAGGAACTCAGAAGCACCCAGAAACATAAAAGTATATGTTTAGTATTCATACTGATGTTGCTTATTCCCATTCAATAGTGGCAGGCGGCTTACTACTTATGTCATATACCACCCGGTTTATGCCTTTTACTTTATTGATGATCTCATTGGATAGAAATGAAAGATATTCATAGGGAAGATGAGCCCAGTCTGCTGTCATGCCATCAACAGACGTAACTGCCCGGAGGGCGAGCGTATATTCATACGTACGTTCATCACCCATCACACCTACGCTTTGTACCGGCAGCAAAATGGCACCGGCCTGCCACACTTTATCATAGAGTTGATAATCTTTTAAGGACTGAATGAAAATATGATCGGCTTCCTGGAGCAACTGAACTTTTTCTTCTGTAATCTCGCCCAATATCCGAATGGCAAGACCGGGACCCGGGAAGGGGTGGCGGTTGATCAGGTCGGCGGGAATACCCAATGCCAGACCTACTTTTCGAACTTCATCTTTAAATAAAAAACGCAGTGGCTCTATCAAAGAAAGTTTCATCGTATCGGGCAGACCGCCTACATTATGATGCGACTTGATGGTAGCAGAAGGTCCGTGAACGGATATACTTTCGATCACATCAGGATAAATAGTTCCCTGTCCCAGGAAATCCACATTTTCAATTTTATGAGCTTCCTCATCAAAGACTTCAATGAAGGTTTTGCCGATGATCTTTCGTTTTTCTTCGGGATCGGATTTGCCGGCGAGCCTTGTATAAAAATGTTCTCTTGAATCAACGCCTTTTACATTCAGACCTAACTGATGATAGATCGCAAGTACCTGTTCGAATTCATTTTTTCTGAGCACGCCATTGTCAACAAATATGCCGTATAGCTGCGTACCGATGGCTTTATGTATCAAGGTAGCAGCCACAGTAGAATCAACCCCTCCGCTGAGTGCCATGATCACTTTACGATCGCCGATGGTCGTTTTTAGTCCGGCAATGGTTTCTTCGATAAAGGAAGATGGAGTCCAGTCAGCCGAACATCCGCATATCCTGACAATAAAGTTTTCGATGATGGTTTTCCCTTCTGAGGAATGATAGACTTCCGGATGAAACTGCAAACCATAAAGTGGTTTGGTGTGGATGGTTGACCGGAATGCGGCAACAGGAATATTATCGGTGACTGCCAGTACTTCAAATCCTTCAGGTAATGATTGTATGCTGTCGCCATGGCTCATCCAAACTTGACCTGCTACGCTGATATTATCCAGCAGGACATCATTTTTTTTCTTGTGAAGGATGGCTCTCCCGTATTCACGCTTGTCTGATTTTTCTACTCGACCGCCAAATTTTTTAGCTGTTAGCTGAGCTCCATAGCAAATGCCCAGTACGGGATATTTTTGGATGATAGATGCGAGGTCAATATCGGGCGCGTTCGCATCATTGACTGAAAACGGACTGCCGGAAAGGATAATGCCTTTGATATCTCCTTTGTCTTCAAAATTTTTATGATAAGGTATAATCTCGCAGTACACGTTACATTCCCGTACTTTACGGGCAATCAGCTGGGTATATTGTGAGCCAAAATCAAGGATCAGGATCTTTTCATTCATAGGGCGCTAAGGTAATAAAAATGAAGCAAGCGTTTTATGGTCGGCTGATCATAATTTTTCCGGTCTGATCGATCTGATTTCCCCTGATGCGAATTATGTAAAGGCCTTCAGGTAAACCGATCAGGTTTATTGGTGACGGCCCCTGATGATTGATCAAAGTACCCTTCCTGTGAATTCTTCCAAAGAGATCCACTATTTCATAATTTAATTGTCGTCCAGCGGAAAGTTCCACCTTTATCTGAATTTGATTTCCCGTTACCGGATTGGGATATACGGAAAGGTCAGATGATGGTCTGTTACCCATGGAACTAACCGATGTATTTCCAAGCAATCCAGTGCAGCTCCAGATTTGAAAAACCCACTCCGGTCTGTCAATGAATGGATTTCGGTTTCCCAGAATAACAAAAACAGAATCATTTCTTTTCTTCTCTTTGTCACTCACCGGATCCTGGACATGCCATTTGTATAAAAGTTTGATATGCCAGTCATCAAAAGCGGGGTAGGATGTCCCGTTCAGTACATTATCTGCATTGGAATTGGTTCGCCATCCGGCTATCTGAGACTCATACCGTACGGCCATGTACAGTAACGCGCGGGCGATATCTCCTTTATACTCATTGATTGGCTCAAAAATGGTGGAGGTATATCCGAAATTATTTCCGGTACCTACCTTACTTCCATTTAGGGATGTTTTGGATGCACTGCTAACTTCTCCAACCGGGAAATTGGCTTTCATTGCATTGACCTCACTATCCGTAGGAAACACATGATTGATATCCGATTGCATTGGTAATTCACTGTTGAACCAGCTTTGCGGGAACAGGTGTTCCCTGTTGAAACAAACCCCCTCTTGGCCGTTGACCTGGCCGCATCGGTCTGTTTCGAAATTAAAGGTGTAAGGATCTGGTCCTTTGGGATTATCACTGAACATATCCCATACCACATCCGCCGTATTGGCATCGTTTCTTTTTTTATCTGTGCGGGGATGTACAGTCAGCACATCGGCATATAAGAGTGACTTATTATTGGCTGAGATTATATTAAAAAGGGCAGTTTTTAAAGAGGAACAACTTAATCCCTCTGCATTATTGTAATAATTAACGGGCAGATTTGTCGTCTGGGCAAGAATAGTCGAGCACACCACTGAACAAAATATAGAAAAAACAAGCGTTTTATTTATCATATTTTCTTTTTAAAAAACAAAACCCGCTGTTTAGCGGGTTTAAAAGGTTCTTTAAAACTACGTATTATTTTTTTAACGCATTCACTTTTTTAGTGAGCTTGCTCTTCAGATTGGCTGCTTTATTTTTATGAATAACGCCTCTTTTTGCCAGTTTGTCGATCATGGACGCCACCGAAGTTAGTTTATCAGAAGCTTGACCTTCCTCAGTCAAAGCACGAAGGTCGCGAATTGCATTACGGGTTGTTTTACCGTAGTAACGATTGCGCTCTCTGCGCTTTTCACTCTGACGAACATCTTTTTGGGTAGCCTTATGATTTGCCATATCAAAATTTTAGGACGGCAAAGGTAAGGTATTTTTTGATTTATCACTAATTTTTTGAGATATTTCCAAAGGATATATGATACTGGATCTGCGATTGCGAAATGTCATGGCGATCATTTGCAAATTTAAACCGAATATGCTGTTATTTATGCCTTGCCCTTTGATTAAAAGGGCCGATATTTGCCAAAATTTTTTTAGCCCGTTTAAGGATTGTTTTGCATGAAGGATTTTCAATACATCACCTCGTCTCACCCGCAGTACATTGAGCAGTTATACCGCGATTTCATTCAGGATCCTCTTTCCGTGGATACGGAAATGAAAAAGTTTTTTGAAGGGTTTGATTTTGCCGTTCAGTCCGGCTATCAGCCGAATGGTCAGATCCCTGCAGAGGGCACTGCCATAGTCACGCCATCTGGTATTGACTGGCGTAAAGAGATCGGTGCTTACCGCCTGATACTGGGCTACCGAAACCGCGCACATCTGCTGTCCAAAACCAATCCCATCCGACAAAGGAAGGACAGGGGAGCAAGACTGGAACTGGAAAATTTCGGCTTATCAGATGCTGATCTGGATACTAAAGTTCATGCCGCCGAACTGGTCGGTCTGAATAATGGTACGCTTCGTCAATTGGTTGACCATCTGCAAAAATCATATGCCGGTCATGTAGGTATTGAATTCAAATACATCGTTGAGAAAGAAAAAGTGGATTTCCTGATCAAAGCGATGGAGCAGGATTTTCACCAGCCTTTCCCGATAGAAAAAAGGAAACGAATTTTAGAGAAATTGAATCAGGGCGTTCTCTTTGAACGCTTTCTTCATACGAAATACATTGGTCAAAAACGTTTTTCGCTGGAAGGAGGAGAAACAACCATTGCTGCACTGGATGCCATTATCAATACAGCAGCCGACGGAGGGGTAAAAGAAGTGGCCATTGGTATGGCTCACCGCGGAAGATTGAATGTACTGGCGAATATCATGGGTAAAACCTATGAGCAGATATTCAGTGAATTTGAGGGGACGGCATCGCTGGATCAAACGATGGGCAGCGGTGATGTGAAATATCACATGGGATACGGTAGTGAAGTCATTACGCCAAATAATAAAACCATCCACCTTAAACTTCTGCCTAATCCGTCACACCTGGAAGCGGTTGATCCCGTGGTCATTGGTTTCTCGCGTGCCAAAGCAGATCTGATCTGTGAAAGTAATTTCGATGAAGTGCTACCGATTCTTATTCACGGAGATTCTTCCATTGCCGGTCAGGGTATTGTCTATGAAGTATTACAGATGAGTGGTCTGGATGGCTATGAAACCGGAGGTACTATCCATTTTGTCATTAATAATCAAATAGGTTTTACAACGGATTTTGTAGATGCCCGCAGTGCGGATTACTGTACGTCACTGGCTGCTATGGTACAGGCACCTGTTTTACATGTCAACGGCGATGATGCGGAGGCCGTAGTAAAATGTGTAGAGATAGCCACTCGCTATCGCCAGGAATTCAACAGTGATGTATTCATCGATATGGTATGTTACCGTAAACATGGACATAATGAAGGTGATGATCCGAAATTCACACAGCCGCAGCTATATGCACTGATCGATAAACATCCCAATCCAAGAGAAGTATATACACAACATTTATTGCAAACAGGAGAGTCGGATGCCAAAGAGATGGCTAAGGAAATGGAACAGAAATTCTGGGCCGATCTGCAGGAGCGACTGGATGATGTAAAACAGAATCCTCTTCCGTACACGTATCAGTCTCCGGAAATTGCCTGGAAATCGTTGAGAAGGGCTACGGCAGAAGATTTTACGGCTTCTCCGGATACGTCTATCAGCAGCGAAAAATTCGATGATATCTTCAATGGTTTAATGAAATGGCCGGAAGACTTCAAGCCATTGAAAAAAGTTGAAAAAATCCTGCAGGAAAAGGTTAAACTTTATCAACAGGAAAATAAAGTAGACTGGGCAACCGGTGAACTCATGGCTTACGGTAGTTTACTGGTAGAAGGCAAGGATGTGCGTATGAGCGGCCAGGATGTAAAAAGAGGAACATTTTCCCATCGTCATGCTGTACTCAGAGATGAAATTACGTCGGAAGCTTATTCAAGGTTAAGCAACATTAAAGGTGCAACAGGTAAATTCAGAATATATAATTCTCTCTTAAGTGAATATGGTGTTTTAGGATTCGAATATGGCTATGCCATGGCGCATCCGGATTGTCTGGTTTTGTGGGAAGCTCAATTTGGTGATTTCTGTAATGGGGCTCAAACTATTTTTGATCAGTTCATTGCGGCCGGTGAACAAAAATGGAACCGTATGAATGGTATCACTGTTTTGCTTCCTCACGGATATGAAGGACAGGGACCAGAACATAGCAGTGCCCGAATGGAACGTTTCCTGCAAATGTGTGCGGAATTAAATATGGTGGTAACGAATATTACAACATCTTCCAATTTATTCCATGCACTGCGACGTCAGCTGACCTGGTCTTTCCGTAAGCCGCTGATCAATTTTTCACCCAAGGCAAATCTGCGTCATCCGGGTTCTTATTCATTTAAAAATGAATTTACGAGCGGAGGTTTTAAAGAAATACTTGATGATCCTGCTCAGCCTGATCCAACTGCGGTGAAAAAAGTGTTTTTATGCAGCGGAAAAATTTATTTTGACCTGGCAGAACGTAAAGAAAAAGAACAGCGCAATGATATAGCCATTGTCAGACTTGAGCAGTTGTATCCTTTGCCGGAGCACCAGCTCAATCTGATTCGTTTGAAATACAATAAAGCATCCTGGTTCTGGATTCAGGAAGAGCCGCTGAATATGGGCGCGGCTTCTTATCTTAAAATGAATCTGCAGTCGGTTTCTTTTGGAGTGATCGCCCGTCAGGCATCGGCATCAACAGCAACAGGCTACAATAAAATTCATCAGCTTGAACAGGCAGAAATCATCGATACAGCCTTTTCCATTAAATGATTTGACATAAAGAAAAAGAAACTATATGATAGATATCAAAGTACCGGTTGTAGGAGAGTCCATCAGTGAAGTGACCTTATTGAAATGGACGAAAGCTGATGGGGCATGGGTAGAACGCGATGAAGTGATTGCAGAACTTGAAAGTGAAAAAGCAACGTTTGAAATTAATGCTGAACAGGCCGGTTTATTAAAACATGGTGCCAAAGAAGGTGATACTATCCGAATAGGAGATGTTGTTGCCCATATTGATGAGAAAGCAACTGCTCCGGCGAAACCGGCTGCTACAGAAGTAAAAGAAGAAGCCAAACCTACAACAGCTGCTCCTGAAAAACTCGAGCCTCAACCCGCTGCCGATAAAAATGTGAAGATCACCCCGGTAGCTGCTGCGATCGCAGCGGATAAAAAAGTCGATATTAGTGCTGTAAAGCCTTCTTCTTCTACGGGCAAAATTGTCAAGGGAGATATCCTGAATGCCTTGTCCAATCCGGGTAAAATCAGCTTTAATCAGCAAGAATTGAATAGTAGGGAAGTAAGAAGAGAACGTATGAGCAATCTGCGTAAAACGATCAGTCGTCGTCTGGTAGAAAGCAAGAATACCACGGCTATGCTGACGACTTTCAACGAAGCCGATATGTCGCGCATCATGGAATTGCGCAGTAAATACAAAGATGTTTTTAAAGAAAAGCATGGCGTAGGTCTTGGTTTCATGAGCTTCTTTGCTAAGGCCTGTTCAGTTTCCCTCAGCGAATGGCCGGCAGTGAATGCCTATATTGATGGAGATGAGATCATTTATCATGACTATGCGGATATTTCCATTGCCGTATCCACTCCTCGCGGACTAACAGTACCGGTACTCCGTAATGTGGAAAGCATGTCGATGGCGGATGTAGAGAAAAAAGTAGGTGAACTGGCCGCTAAAGCCAGAGACAATAAATTAACGATGGAAGAATTAACGGGCGGTACGTTCACCATTACCAACGGAGGTGTCTTCGGTTCATTAATGAGTACTCCTATTCTCAATCTTCCGCAAAGTGCTATCCTTGGTATGCATAAAATTCAGGAAAGACCTATCGCACTGAACGGACAGGTTGTGATTCGTCCGATGATGTACCTGGCACTCAGTTATGACCATCGTATCATCGATGGAAGAGAAAGCGTTGGTTTCCTCGTTAGAGTGAAAGAACTCCTTGAAAATCCGGAACAGCTTTTATTCGGGAAAGATCCGGTGAAAGCCCTGCTGGAGATCTGATGATCCCTTCAGCCATCATTCTGATAGTATGAATCGGTATGAACGATATCTAAGTTTGTCTGCTGATATGATTCATGCATATAACGGATCAGAACCTTTCTCATCTTTCATTAAAAAGTGTTTTTCAGCGAACAGGCAATTAGGAAGCCGTGATCGTAAACTAATCAGTGATTGCTGCTATTCTTATTTACGTACAGGACTTCTATTAGACGAACTTGATCCGATCCAACGCATCGCTGCTGCTTTACTCTTATGTCATCATTCATCACAACCCATTCTTGAAAATCTATATCCTGAGTGGTCAGCAGCTGTTTCCCTTTCTGTTGATGAAAAAGCAAAGCTCATTGGAGTAGAGTGGGATAGAAATAAAATTTTTCAATGGAAGGATTTGCTGAGCGATGATATAGAGGCCGATTTATTCATAGATAGTCATTTCGTTCAGCCGGATCTTTTTGTCCGAATCCGACCAGGATACAGAGACATCGTTCTTAGTAAATTATCAAAACATCAAATTCTTTTTGAGCTATCTGATAAGGACTCGTTACGTTTTGAAAATGGTACCAAGACAGATGAGATATTGGATATCAATAAAGAAGTAGTTGTACAGGATGACAGTTCGCAACGAATAGCTGATTTATTTGAAAATTTGACTTTTAAACCATCTGATTCATTTGAGGTATGGGATGCCTGTGCCGCCAGTGGAGGCAAATCCATCATGCTAAAGGATTATTATCCGAAGACTCATTTAACGGTGAGTGATAAGCGCTCTTCAGTTTTACATAATCTTGAAAAGAGATTTCAGGAAGCGGGACTGTCTTATGAACATTCACTGACATTGGATCTATCTCATCCTGTTACCGATAGTAGCATCAAAAATACATATGATCTGATCATAGCTGATGTGCCATGTTCAGGTTCCGGTACATGGTCCAGAACACCGGAATGGCTACACTTTTTTGATGAACGTAAAATAAAAGAATATACTGCTTTACAATTAAACATCATTCAACATGCTATTCCTTTTTTGAAACGCGGAGGGTATCTATTATACATCACCTGCTCGGCATTTAAAGAAGAAAATGAAGAGCAGGTGCAACGAATATGCGCAGCGTTTGGGTTTAAATGCATTACCGAAAAACTCATCAAGGGATATGAGCAAAAAGCAGATACGATGTATGGGGCTTTGTTAATTTCGATTTGATAAGTCTCATTAACACAGAGTCTCAGAGACACTAAGGCACATAGAGAAAGTGTTTATGTCTAGACACCATGATACCACGACATCCTGACACCATCTTGTTCTCAATCATTCAGGCATGAACGAGAATATATATTAATTTTTTTGAGTGTTACTTCGCTGCATCGAATTCCCATCCGTACTTTGACCCCTTGCCGGCGCATTTCGACCTGCTCCCTGCGTTAATTCAAAACGGGAAAAACGGGATGCTTTTCCTTTGCCGGGCCAGTTGTTATTCTCTTCATTGATATCGGCTGTCTCTCGCATAGGATCGAGCAGAATGGTGCTGACTTCCTTGTCTTTGATGAATACTTTGGTAAATGCCAGTTCATTTGTTCGCCAGATATCCACCGGTATGCGATCCGTTTCTTTACTGCCATCTGTATATGTCCATTCGACAATAACCGGCATGACCATACCGCCTTTATTGGAAACAGTGAGTTCATAGAAATATTGATCCTTCCAAGTGGCACGGTTCACTTCATCTTTTGCGATGACTTTTTCTCTTTGTGATTGTTGCCACTTATTGTCTGCTCCCGGATTGTAGTAGTAATAATCGCGAAGCGTTGTGTCGGTGTCTGTAGCATATTCAATGGTGCTGTCCAGTTTATTTCTGATCTTGTGGATAGCGCGGAATGATTTATCCGAAGCCGTTGCTTCTGCATTCAATCGGAAAGATTTGACGGTATCGAGGGATATATCGACAGGATCTGTTCCGTAATACCATCCTCTCCAAAACCAGTCGAGATCAATGCCACTGGCATCTTCCATGGTGCGGAATAAATCGGCGGGCGTGGGGTGTTTGAATGCCCAGCGAGTCGAATATTCCTTAAAGGCATAGTCGAATAATTTTCTGCCCATAATTGTTTCGCGGAGAATATTCAAGCCGGTAGCTGCTTTGCTGTACGCATTAGCGCCAACATTCACAATATTCTGCGCATCGGTCATGATTGGCTCAAGCTGATCTTTGGGCAATCGCATATAATCCGTGATCAGATGCGCCGGACCTCTTCGACTCGGATAATTATTATCGAATTCTTCTTCCGTCAGAAATTGTACGAATGTATTCAATCCTTCATCCATCCACCAGTATGCACGTTCATCGCTGTTGATGATCATCGGAAAGAAATTATGACCGACTTCATGAATGATCACACCGATCATGCCGTATTTGGTGGCTTCGCTGTAGGTGCCGTCTTTTTCTGTTCTACCGTAATTAAACGAGATCATAGGGTATTCCATTCCCTGGGAAGCTTCTACGGAAATAGCTACCGGATAAGGGTAGGGGATCGTGAATTTGGAATAGGTTTTTAAGGTATGAGCAATGACTTTGGTTGAATATTTGCGATATAAAGAATAGGCTTCTTTTGGGTAATAACTCATGGCCATCACTTTCTTTCCATCGATCATGACGGGCATGGCATCCCATACAAATTTTCGGCTGGCGCCCCAGGCAAAATCGCGCACATTTTCTGCTGTATAGATCCAGGTCTTTTTTTCTTTGGATCGGGTTTTTTCTTTTTGAACGGCTTCATCCAAGGTTACAATCTCTTGTACATCGGTTGCCGACTGAACATTGCTCCAGCGTTTATATTCTGCAGGACTCAGCATTTGTTTGTAATTTTTACATTCACCGGTAGCAGCAATCATCATATCTGATGGCACGGTCATGCTGACTTTATAGTTTCCAAAACATAAGGCAAATTCGGCACCACCGGTAAATTGTGTATTCTGCCAGCCGTGAAAATCACTATAAACGGCCACACGCGGATAGAACTGACTCATAGTAAACACCATATTGCCGTCTTCGGGAAATAATTCATATCCACCCCGACTGCCCCAGAAACCCCGGTCGGGGATCTTATAATTCCAGGATAGCTTTATGATAAACTGCCCACCCGGTTTCAGAGAAACAGGCAGGTCGATTCGCATCATGGTTTGATTTAATGTATAGGCAAGGCTTTTGCCATTCAGGTCGGTTATTTTGATGATATTGACACCCAGATCTTTTTCTTTTGCTTTGCGCCATTGCTCCAGTTTTTCCAATTGGCTGTGCGTCATCTGTAAATCCATTTTACTTCGGTTGCTTCGCAGGTTATCACTGTCGGGATGATGGATATTCCCATCCAGTTGCAACCAGATGTATTTTAACGGATCTGGAGAATTATTATAGTAGGTAATAGTTTCCTGTCCGGTTAGCAGTAGATTATCCTCATCAAGCGTAACCTGGATATCATAATCGGCTCTTTGTTGCCAGTACTTATGTCCGGGTGCTCCGCTTGCTGTACGGTAATCATTCGGTGTATTCAGTAAATAACCCAGTTGTTCAAAACGATTACCGTGATGACTACCCGGATTGTGTAAAGGCGGCTGTGCACTTGTCTGTAAGAAAATAATCAGGACGCTAAAAGATAAAAATGCCTTCATAAAAATGATATACAGAAAAAATGATGAATTGTTTTTATGACAGACCAATCTGTCATTTATAGTGTGTAAATTAGTTCAATTGTTTGAAATTGCATTTAATTAGTTGCCAATGGTTTTATATATGTATATCTGGTCGACAAAGATCTTCGTTTCGTTCCTTTTGGGGATTATGTCGATATTCAATCATCCCCATTATGTGGGTGTAACGGAACTTGAATATGTGACTGATAAGAAGCAATTGCAGATTTCCTGTAAATGGTTTGCGGATGATATGGAAGAAGCATTGAAATCTTCCGGAATAAAGTATGATATGTCTGTACATTATAAGGAAATCGGACAGGATACTGTTATTTTATCCTACATCAAAAAGCATCTCCGGATTTCGATTGACGGAAACTCATCTGATATGTTTTATGTGGGTGCAGAGATGGAGAAGGGATCATTATGGACTTATTGGAGTATCAAGGATTTGGGCGGGTTTAAATCAGTTCGGTTTACCAATAATATTTTTTGTGATAAACATGCCGATCAGATCCATCTGGTGCATTACACTCAAAATAAAATCCGGGAAAGTCGGAAGCTTACTTGTAAGGAACCTACTACGACGTTTATATGGAAGTAAATCGATTTTATAAGAAAGCGCTTTATTTTTATATCCTTTCCCTATTTTTGATGATGCAGAAGTCAATAGCCACATCGTTTATAGTTGAAAAAAAATCCATTCAATCTGCTTTACTGGACAGAGAAGTGTTGATTGATGTTTATCTGCCTAAGAATATAAAACATCCGGGAGACATGAGTCTTCTGCTGCTGAATGACGGACAGGATTTGGGAAAAATGCCGTTTGAAGATATCCTGAATGATTTGTATTTCTATGAAGAAATTGAGCCCTTGTTATGCGTAGGCATTCATTGCGGTACAGATCGGAAGAATGAATATGGGATGGCAAATTATCCTGATTATTTAGGCAGAGGCTCAAAAGCTGCTGTTTATACCCGATTTATTCTGGAAGAACTGATCCCTTTTATTCAGCAAACCTATCATATTCCATTTTTCCGCAGTCAGGCTTTTGCCGGTTTTTCCTTAGGTGGTTTGATGGCTCTGGACATTGTTTGGAATAACCCACAGATCTTTTCCAAGGCAGGCGTTTTTTCAGGCTCCTTATGGTGGCGTCGAAAATCCTATGAGGATGGTTATACCGATGAAGCAGACAGGCTGATGCACAATCAGATAAGGGATACGGAAGCATCTCCATCTCTGAAATTTTTCTTCCAGACAGGAACGGAGGATGAGACCAGCGACCGGAACGGCAACGGCGTGATTGATTCCATTGATGATACACTGGATCTTATAGACAGACTGCACAAAAAAAATTATCCGAAAGATGCAATTCATTATCTGGAACTGGAAGGCGGTAAGCATGATGTGAGTACCTGGGCTAAAGCTTTGCCTGCTTTTCTGAAATGGGGATGGGGTAAATAGTCACCCTCTACTTATTGTTTCATTTTATATCACGTAATTTTACCCCAAATACATCATCATGCTCCATACCATCGAGGAAGCGCTCAAGGATATCAGTGAAGGGAAAATGGTCATTGTCGTTGATGACGAAGACCGTGAGAATGAAGGCGACTTCATCATGGCTGCGCGCTTCGCGACGCCTGAAGCCATCAATTTTATGTCAAAATATGGTCGCGGACTAATCTGCGCCGCTGTTACGGAAGACCGCTGCAGAGAGTTGAATCTGACACCGATGGTTAATAATAACACGTCTTTACATGAAACCGCTTTTACGGTATCGGTTGATCTGATCGGACATGGAACTACGACCGGTATTTCGGCTCATGACAGATCCAAAACTATTCAGGCATTGATTGCCAATGAAACGAAACCGGAAGATCTGGCAAGACCAGGGCATATATTCCCTTTGAGGGCTATGAAAGGCGGTGTTTTGCGCCGCGCAGGTCATACAGAAGCAACGATTGATCTCGCGAGATTGGCTGGACTGGAACCTGCGGGTGTATTAGTGGAAATCATGAATGAAGATGGTTCGATGGCCAGATTACCGGAGCTTGAAAAAATAGCACAGGAACATCAGCTGAAAATTATTTCAATAAAAGAACTGATTGCTTATCGGCTTAAAACGGATTCACTCATTGAAGAAGTGGTACGCGTGGACATGCCAACGCAATTCGGTCATTTTCAATTAGCGGCATACCGTGAAAAAGATTCCTCAGCAGAGCATCTTGCGCTCATCAAAGGATCGTGGGATGAAAATGAACCTGTTCTGGTTCGTGTACATTCTTCTTGTTTCACCGGCGATATTTTATCATCTCTTCGCTGCGATTGCGGGGAACAATTACATCAGGCTATGCAAATGGTGGAAGAGGAGGGGAAAGGCGTGGTGCTGTATATGAATCAGGAGGGTAGAGGTATTGGTCTGTTAAATAAACTCAAAGCATATAAGTTGCAGGAAGCCGGTATGGATACCGTTGAAGCCAACCTTCATCTGGGATTACCGATGGACGCCAGAGATTATGGCGTCGGGGCACAAATTCTACGTTCGTTGGGCATCTCAAAGATCAGACTCATCAGTAATAATCCCAAAAAACGTGCAGCAATATTAGGATATGGGCTGGAGATCGTGGAAGCCGTCCCAATAAAAATTAAAGCTAATCCACATAATACAAAATACCTGGAGGCTAAGAAAACCAAGATGGGGCACGACCTCTAATCTACCATATCTTATCAAATTCTTTCACATAAGAAAAGCTCAGACCGGTTCGGTCATTTCTTCGTTGTATATCAAATATCGTTCGGTAAAAACCTATGAGTCGTAATTTCCCGTCGGGTGTTACCAGCCACTCAACAGAAACATCCGGAGTTAACTGTCGGTTATTTTGAACAGTAGTATTCTGCCCTGCGGCCAGCAGCATCGATCCGCCTGCTTTGAGTAATATACGTCCGTTCAATAATCGTCTGGTAAATCCAAAACTTCCTACTCCCTGAAAACCCATTCCCTGTGCCTGCGTAGCTGTTATGAGTCCCGGTGTAAATGTGATATAAGGATCAAGCTTCAGATCTTTCAAACCGGGAACGTTACTTAAAACAGCCCCTAGTCCGGTGGTCACCTGTTGCGCAATGAATTCCGTTAATGTACCAGCCGCACTGGAGAAAAACGTATTACTCAGGCTGCTTCCTGCTGTTGATTGATTGGGTGTTCCGGTTATGAAAGAGCCGATGAGAAGAAGTGATATAACCTGCCTGTTCAGTTCGTCCGGATTGTTGTAGAGTTGTGTCAGACCATTATTCGTTAATGGATTATTGCGGCAGGGATGTCCCTGTGGTAATTCAAATCTGAATTTGATGGAAGGATTTTTAAGCGTGTTACTCAGATTGGCCACAACCAGGATATTATTCCGTTCATTGTTACAGCCGCTGGCAAGTTCATCCGGTAATTTTACCTGTTCCACCAAATAATTGGCATCTATATTAATTCGGGCATCAAAAGGATCTCCGGTCCAGATAATGGATCCTTTATTGATAATGAAAGGCCTTTTAAAAAGAGATTGCCAATCAAAATTGTACTTACCGCGGGTGATCTCATAGTTGCCGGTGATGCTCGTTTGCTGATGAGTACCGGTTTTCAGATTAATGGCGCCATTTCCCTGACCTTCAATAATATCATTGGTTGTTTCATCCAAAATAAGATAAACCTTTGCGAAAGGATTAGCGATCACATCCAGATCAATATTGATTGCAGAATTGTTATTTAATTTCGATGACGGATCAATATCCTTGCCATATTGGCGAAAGACAATAAAGCTGGCCGTGCCGGTCACTCTGGAATCACTGGTAGCCAGATATAATTTTGAACTATCTGTAGGCTGTCCTCTTAATTTTAGTGAAATATTATTTGCAGGTCCGGTAATAGAACCATTTGCGTAAGCTACGATGGAACCATAAAAAAGGGTATTGTCTTTTTTGGATGTATTCAATACTTGTATACCCTTGTTTTTATTCATAGTTTCAAACTGAAGATCAAAGGAAACTTTATTAAAGAAACTGTGATTTATCTTTCCTCCAAATGAAGCTGATCTGCCCGTTTTGTCTTTTACAAGTAAATTTCCAAAATCAATCGCTGAAGTGGTAAAATCAATGGAGGCGCCCGGTAGTACTTCGTAAGAACATTTGGTATAATCCAGCAGGAAAGAAGCCTGATTCAATCTGACGGAACCGATTAATTCGGGATCGTTGACATATCCATACAGTCGAAGCATGCCAGTGCCGCTACCCTTAATATTGGAAATGAT
>Ga0315906_10000934_pt1 | contig 44566 bp, 62 predicted proteins | sample LakEriMetagenome_4_FD_203526 | JGI IMG/M metagenome (GOLD analysis project Ga0315906, IMG submission 203526) | Freshwater fungal communities from buoy surface, Lake Erie, Ohio, United States - Buoy 2 MA122 | ecosystem: Environmental > Aquatic > Freshwater > Lake > Lake biofilm | place: USA...
AATGGTAAGTAAAAAATTAATTAAAGAAGAAAAAAATGGAAACAAATCAAGTAATAAATCTGATAGCTAATATACTTTTAACAATAGGTATTACATTATTTATGGTGTTTATTTATGGTCGTTCTACTATGATTGACAAACTTCCTTTTTTAGAAAGAATAATAATAAAAATTGCATTAGCTATGAGTGCTTGTGGAGCCTTTTTTAATGTTCTAACAATTACAGCATCTCATAATTCGGAGATACTTTTTAATTCAGGATTAGCTGTTGTGTTTATTTGGGCAGCATGGTTCCATTTTAAGTATTTTGTTAAAAAGTAAAATAATATTAAAAGATAAAATAAATTAAATTTGAAAAAAATGGAAATGGATCAGACAATATACAGATTGTTACTTTGGGCGATACCTATTTTGCTTGGAATATTGGGATTTATAGGTTCTTTAGCGGTAAAAGCATTAATGAAATTATCTGAAGATGTTAACGAGATTAAACTTGATATTAGAGAAGTTGCTGTTAAACATGAAGATTTAGAAGACAGAATTGTTAGAATAGAAAACAAGGTTTTTACATGAAATTAACTCAAACTACTTTTTCTGCAAATCAATATATCGCGGAAGAGCATCCAAAAAAACAAATTTATTTACATCATACGGCAGGGTCAGCAGACCCTTTTGCAGTTTTTAAGATGTGGGAAAATAATCCAGAAAAGATTGCGACTTGCGTAACTGTTGGCGGTAAGCCAACTAAAACAGCAAAGTGGATTGACGGCGAAGTAGTTCAAGGATTTAGTAGTAAACATTGGGCATATCATTTAGGGTTAAAAGAATCTACATTCCAAAAATTCAAATTACCTTACAAATCATTAGATAAAATATCGTTAGGGATTGAAGTTTGTAACTTTGGCGGATTGACTTATAAAGAAGGAAAGTATTATACTTACGTTAATTCTGTGATACCGCAAGAAGATGTTATAACGCTACCAAAAGAATACAAAGGCTATAAGTATGTTCACGCTTATACCGATGCTCAAATACAAGCAATAAAAGAATTGTTGTTGTTATGGAAAGAAAAATATAATATTCCATTAACTTATAACGAAGATATTTGGGACGTTACCGCAAGGGCGTTAAAAGGCGATGCTGGAGTTTATACTCATAATTCTGTACGTTACGATAAAATTGACGTAACTCCGCAGCCTAAACTAATAGAAATGCTTAAATCGCTATGAAAGAATTATACGCTAAACTTATAGGTTCTTTTGATACTGTAACTAAAAATTCTTTTTCTGCAAGAAAATTAACAGCGTTTACCATTGTAATAATGGTTGTTGTAGCTCATGTTATTTGGATTAAGAATAGTCATTTAAAATCAGATTTTAGTTTGTTACCCGAAATACTACTTATTGATTACGGAATGATTTCGGTATGCTTAGGATTAACAACGTTTGAAAATATAAAACTGAAAAATGAAAAAAAATCTACTGATAATAATACTGCTACTAACACTCCTTAATGGTTGTGTGTCCGAAAAGAAAAGACAGCAAATTTGCCAAAAGTGTCCCGTTAAAATAGAAAAAGAAGTACACGATTCTATTATTGAAAAATTAAGAGATACTACAATTTACATTACCCAACAAGGACCAACACAATTTTTAGAAAATCCATGTAAAAATCTTTGCGATAGTTTAGGAAATTTAAAGCCTGTAAAAATAGAAACTAAAAAGAATGGCATTAAATCAACTATTAAATCACAAGGCAACTCTTTAATCTTTGAGTGCGAAACAGACAGCTTAAAAGCCGTTATAAATGGCTTAAAAGAAACTATAAGAATCACTAAGGAAAAGGAAGTTAAAGAGGTTCCTGTTTGTCATTTAGATCACAAAACAAAATTTGATGGTTTTACTTTTTGGTGGTTTTGGATTACGGCTTGCGCTATTGCAATTAAGTTTGTAGTAAATAAAATTCAAAGTAAAATATAAAATAATTATACTGACTATCAGTTAATTACAAAATAATGTTTTTAAATTTGTAACTTTATACAAATATTTGCGTTAAACATTATAAAAACTATCAAACATGAAAACAACAATCAAAAATCAAGACTACTTTAATGGGTTAATTCAAGGCGTTGTCGCTATGTATAAATTAGGCGAATGTATAAGTGACGACTTAAATCTTGAGTGGAGAATCGAATTTGTAGACAGTAAAAAAGCAAATGTTTATTGCGATTATTCATCTTATTCTTGTTATGTATTAGCAAATCCCGGTGATGAGGATTTTGCGCCAGAGTACGAACATATTAATGTTAGAGATACAATGGTTACTCAAATAGATAACATTGAAGATGTTGATCATATAATAGACAGAATTACAATAGGAATATTAGCAGAATTACCAAACGTTTAAAAATTAATAATTATGAATATTTTATTTGAATTTTACGGACAAACAGTTACAGTTGATTGTTATGTTGATAATTATAATCAAGTTGATTATGAGTATGAAGAAACTTTATTTACTGACGAGCAAGTAATCGAAATAGATAAAAAGTTGAATAGTTTAAATTCTGAAATAAGAGAAACTATTAAAAAGCGTAATATGTTAGGGATTGATTGTTAATAAATAACAATTCAATAAGTATTGAAAATTCTTTATATTTGTTTCCATGACTGGAAACGAAATTACATATTCAATCATTAATATACTAACAAGATTTGGTTTCACAGACGACAGCAGGTTGGATGCCGATCAGATTGCTTTTTTTCGTGACAATGTACGTTCACAATTAATTCACGCAGAATATAATCAGACAAAGGTTGTAGACAATTCTTGGATGCAAGATTTAGGTTTCGTGAGTACAACTCCTGTTAATTTTAATGACGACAGTAGCATTCCTTTTTGCGAATGTATTGTTTCAAAAGTTACATTACCCGATAACATTAGTTTATACAATCCTCAATCATCTTCTGATTCAGGGCTTAAATTAATTTCATCGTGCGGAACAAGACAATTTTACTATTACCCAATAGAGCTATTAGCTCAAATACCAAAAGAACACGTTAGAAACAAGTTCTACTATTATTATAAGATTGGCAACGCTTATTACATCAATAAGCAAATGGACAAAGTAAGAGCTATAATGGTTCTTAATCGTCCTAAAGATACTTCTGTTATAAATACAGAATTTGTATCTTCAGGTAATTTAGTAGTTGGCACAAGCTATACGGTTTACGAAGCGCAGGTTGTTCATAACAGTTTAGGTTATAATCCCGGACAAACATTCACTGCTGTAAATGCAAATTATACAGGATTAGGGAAAGTTAAAACAACAAGTAGAACATCTGCATACACAGAAGATAGTCCATATCCTGTTCAAGGAGATATGGCAAGACAAATAATTTTAGAAGTATTGTCAAAAGAATTTGGAATTGAAGAAACGAAAATTGTAGACGTTAAGAATAATTCGGAGGACGATGAGCAAGAACGTAAAAAAGCAGTTACTCCTTAACAGAAAGTCTGCCAATAGAGGCAGGAAAATGATAAGGAAAGTAACGAAAAAAAGCGTAAAGCGTTCTGAAGTATATAAGGTTTGGGAATCATATTTAGATTTGTTCTATGAAAATTTGTTGACGGGTAAAGAGGTAAAAGGAATGGCTAACGTAGGAACTTTTGTTGTAGAAAAAAGCAAAGTTTCTGAATCTACTAAAAAGTTAAGAGCAAAAGGATTAGTTGCTAAAAAAGGAAAATTAATGCCTTTAAAAGTATTGAATCTTAACAATTTAGATTATGCCTTTAAGGTTAATTACTATAAAGGAAAATCAATAGTAGACGGAGTTAAGTTTTACCCTTGTCAGAAATTAAGGAAAAAAATATTTGAAACAGTAAGTAAAGGAAAAGATTTTAGAGAATGTCAATTAACAGATTAATATCAATAAGGAATCCAATTATAGACGCTATGGATATGGTTGGCGCAGACAGGTCTGTTGATATGCCTGTATTTACCAATTGGGCGGTACAGGCAGAAAAAGAAATAGCTAGTAGATTTGCAATGGTAGTTAGTAAAAAAGTATTAACTATTCATGGATGCGCTGCTGAATTACCATGCTGTGCGGTAATATTGCAAAGAGCAATTATGGGAGATCATGGTTGTGATTGTGATAGTTTGTTTAGCACTTGTTTTCAAGGAGCTGGTAATTATTTCATCAACAATACAAATCAATATAGTTCGGGATTTTTAATAGTGGATTACGACCCTAATTCTGTAAACTACTTTAATGGATTTATTGACTATCAAGTTCAAAACAATCAGTTGCTTTTTAGAAGAAACTTAGATGGAAAAAAAGTAACCATTGAATATGTAGGTTATCAAGAAGACGAGAACGGATTCATAATGATTTCAGAAAATCATACAAGAGCGATTACAGAATTTATTTTGTGGAAGTACGGCGTAAGAAGTGAGTATTCTGCAAGACCATTATCTCCTGCGATGACAATAGAGCATAAAAGGGAATGGTTTAGATTATGCAAACACTCAAGAGCTCAAGACAACATATTGACTGAATCAGACAGAGAAGAAATAGCACAAGTTATAAATAATCCTTACAAAGGAAGAGGATTGTGGGTAGGAATGTATCCAACAGGTTATAGTTATTACTAATGGAAATTACAAATACGTTTGAAGGTGGTTTAACCAAAGATAGCAATATATTATTGCAACCTAGAGGAACTTACAGGGACATGAATAATGGAATGTTGGTTTCTTATGATGGCAATGATTATGTTATTGAGTTACCAAAAGGCACAAAAGTAACGTTTACTATTCCGCCGATATATAATGCAGTCTATACTTCTAAACAAGCATTACCTTCTGTAATAGGATATATATCATTTATTGATACGCTAGTAGTATTTTCTACAAACGTAGACAGTGGTGGTTATGGCGAAATAGGTCAAGTAACATTTGATAAAGACGGAATTGGGACTTACGTTCCTTTGTACGGTCATGCAGAATTAAATTTTGGCAGAGAAAATCAAATAACAGGATTTACGTTTGAAGAAAACGACAGAATAAAAAGGGTTTATTGGACTGATAATTATAATCAACCGAGAGTATTAAACGTTAAAGACCCTGCTTTTATTGAAGTAAATTCGGGCGATTTAGATAACGGAGAACAATACATGGTTGTTGGTGGCGCTATTAGCTATAATGATGGTTCAGGTTTAAAAAATTATGGACCGGGATTAACAGATACAAACATATTTACAGCAGGAGCAACAACTACTTATACTGTTATTGATGGTAGTCCAAAAGTTTATCAATACATAGATTATAAAGCTTTAAGTTGGTACCCTGACAGAATAAATCCTGAAATAGATTTTAATAAATATGTACCGGGAACTCTTTATGGAGGTTCTAAATCTTATTTTGTAAGATTAAGTATAGAAAGTCAAGGACTTAAAACATCATGGAGTTACGGTTCGTTTCCTATAAATGTTTATAGCATCAATTCTTTTGGTAGCTATAACTTAGTTCAAGGGACTGGCGCAGGAGGTGTATTAACGGCTACTACGGTAGGTGTAGAATTAAAAATTTCAGGATTAGACACGTCTTATTTTGACACTATTGAAGTTGCTGTTGCTGAATACGATCAAGCATATAACGTTTTAAGGTCAGCTAATATATTTGCTACTGAAAAAATAACAAGCGACACGATGTATATTCAACATATCCGAGAGGGTGGTACTGAATTATCGTTAAATGAATTGACATTATTTCCTGCAAGTATATTAAGAGCAAAAGATATTACTACTAATAAAAACTTTAATGTAATTGGAAACATTACTGAAAGAGGAGAGTTGGAAAAGTTTGATAAAGCATCTGTAACAATAAACGATTTAAGCTATTTAGTTCCTGCTGATTATTGGTGGGATGTTACTGTTGCGCCTCCAACTTCTCCTATGAACGCAGGTTTACCTGCGCAACCTTCTACTGGAGTAGCGTCAGGTCTTCTTTTTATTGATGGTCACTATTTAGTTACGGGAGGCGTAGTGAATTATGGCGGTACAAATTATGGCGATTCACAGCCTCAAAACACTTTTCAAACAACAACCGCGTTAGGTGTAGCTTATACTATTGTTTCAGGAACTCCATCAGTAAGGGCTTGTATAAGAACTAAAAGATATAAAACGTTTGCGGGTGTTGACAAATGGAAATCCATACCCTTAAACGATGATTATTTTGATTATCGGGGAATGGCATCTACTCAATATTTAAGACAATATTGGAGTAATGAAACGTATAGATTTGCAGTAGTCCCTTACGATAAAAAAGGCGACCCAATGTACGCAAGATGGTTAGGGGATTGGCAAGTTCAATCTTTAGCTGACAAAGGTGGTCCTATGAAGTATAACGCATATCAAAATCACTCTTTAAGAATCAATGGAATTAGGATAAGCGGATTAACATTTGCTCCTGAAGACATTGACAAGATGAGTGGATTTAGTATAATGAGAGCTCCAAGAGATAAACAATATCAAGCGCAAGGTATTTTATTTCAAACTTGCGGAACATCAATTTCTCCAAATGGAACTATACAGCAATTACCGTTAGCTACATTAGAATCTTCTGCTGAATACATGGCAAATCCTTCGGGCTACATATATAAGAATGTAATGAATTGGCATAGTCCTGATGCTGTTTTTGATTATTACGCTTTATCCTCTGGAAAGTTTTTACAGGGCGATTGTTTTGTAAAAATACCGAATAACGCAACAGTAGCTTCTTTGTATAGTCAAAATGGGGTTGATGAATATAATTCTAAGTGGTACGAATATCAAGGAGCAACACTTCAGCAATTTACTATAAACAAAATACAAGGAGTAAATCCGGGAGGTAGCATAAATAGCTTTTATGTAGGAACTACTTTTGATAATAATTTAACCGAAATAAATGGGGCATATCCTGTTTCTAATGGAGAAAAGTCCGTTGGCTGTAAGACGTTTGTATTAGAACTCAATGGAAATCCAAATTTTCCAAACGGAAACTTAATGGGTGATTATGCTGAAAAGAGTGAAACAGCTAAACCGTTAATGAATTTTTATACTCCAAAAACAAATTTATACGGCGGAACATCGCCAAGCGCTCTTGCTAACACTATTTATATCCCAACAGGACACTATCAAAAAATAGATAGTTCTGTTAAGGCTGATACGTTTAATGGAACTAATTATGTGTTTAATGAGATAGATGTTTTTGGAGGGGATTCGTTTTTAGGAATTTTTAGTATAGGTAAGTCTTTGTATGATAATGTTCAATATCCTAAGGCACTTATTCCTCCTCCATTTGGTACTTTTTCTTATGGTATATTTTTTCCAATAGAATCTAATGTAAATCATTATTTAAGACAAGGATTAAATATTCAGCAATTCGGAATGCACAATAATCCTTCAGGAGTTTATTATAACAATAGTGGAAGTACAAATCCAGAACAATTTTTAGTAAACGGTGGTTATACTTCAGATGGCGTTGTTGCGTATCCTGCGTTACCCGTGACCCCGTTAACAGATAAATTTCCTTATAGAGTAAGATGGGCAGGACCAAAAGTATTAGGGGAAACAATAGATACATTTAGAACGTTTCCGCAAAATCAATTTAGAGATTTAGATGGAAACAAAGGACAAATAAATAACGTTCGTAATAGGGACGGTAAAGTGTTTTTTTGGCAAGACAATTCGGTAGGTTATTTGCCTATGCTTGAAAGACAATTAATAGGTGGTAGTGTAGGGGAAGCTACTCAATTAGGCGTAAGTGGAGTTATTGATAGATTTGATAACTTTAATACGTTTTTTGGAAATCAGCACAAGTTTGGATTAATAGAAACTGAATACGGATTTGCGTGGTTTGATTTTAGAAGAAAAGCGTTTTTAGTAATGACTGTTGGCGGAGGAATACAAGAAGTATCTTTTGTGAAAGGATTAAGAACATTCTTTAATAATCCGCAATTGTTTTATGCAAGCCAACTAAATAATACTTACGAATTAAAGAATAATGATACGCCGTTAATGGGTATAGGTATTTCGGGTGTATATGATCCGAATTACAAAATGACCTATATGAATTTCAAATGGGCTGAAGGAGAGGATGAAGAGCCTAAATATTGGAAAAACTTAACAATAGGTTATCATCACTCAAGAAATGTATTTGTAGGTTTCTTTGATATAAAAGGAGCTGTATGGCAGAATCACAATAATTTAGTTGTAGCTAATAAAGATATACAATCTGATTTAATAGTTGCGGATACACAGTATTTAATAGGTAGCAATGTTACTAAAAACAATATAGAATATGTTTGTATAAAAGACTTTACTACGAGTATTCCTGTTGCCGCAAATCAACAACCTGATTATGTTGGAAGTATTTATTGGGCTAAAACAACTCAATCAAACGAAACTCATTTGTTATTTTCAACAACTAACTTTGCTAAGTTTTTTGGACAAGTTTACAATCACGATATAGAATTGATTGTTAATCCAAAAACAGGTAAACCATTTACTGTTGATAACTTTCGTCAAAAAACAAATGAGTACAATTACGATATAATAGAATGTACTACTGACGATGACAATGTTGCGGAATTAACTGATAATAAATGGTACAGATATATTGATAAAAGTTGGAACAGTAGTGCGCCTTTGGGTAGCAAGGGAAGGTTAGTAGATTTTTATTTAAAAGTAAAATTAACGTTTAAAAATTATACAAATAATCCAACAAATAGTCGTAACTTGCAAAAGGTGTTTGAATATATAACTTCAGTATTTAGAGTAAAAAAATAATAATATGAAATCAGAATTATTAAGAAGAGCGTTAATGTCTAAAATGGCAAATGGCGGTAATGTAGGTGGGGATAATCCTAATGCCGATGTAAATTTTTTTACGCAACAGAAAATGACGCCTCAACAATGGGTTGATTATGCGAAAAAACAAGGATGGGAATTGTTTGAATCTAAACTTAGCGCCCCAATGGAAGAACAAATTAAAAGAGGTAAATATTTTGAATATGTTAATCCAAAAGAATATACAAGAATGCCTGATGGTCGACTTGTTAAAATTTCAGATGTCGGAAAAACTACTGTTGATTACAAAGGTGATTCAACTTATAAACCTATTATATCTTACGGCTATAAAGATACAGATATAAAAGATAAAACAATTGAGAGTAAGCCTAAAGGTTCGGCAGTTGTACTGTCAAAAAAGCCCGATATATATTTTTCTGAAAAAAATCCAAATGTTACAACTTTTGTAAAAAAAGGAGATTTTGGTCAAATGGATACAAAAATTTATAAAGACAATAAAACTGGAAAAGAAATAGATGTGTATAAATCATATTCAGAAGGTGGAAAATACAATCCTGTTTTTATTGAAGAACAACAACCTACTGTTCAGTCTAAAATGGCTATTGGTGGCAATGTAGGAATGGAAGGTAATTTAGGTGGTGATGATAAAGACAAACCAAGAACAAGAAAAATTGGTCAATCAGGAGTTGATTTAACTGCTGATATTATCATTAATAAAGACCCAAGCCAAATACCAAAAGATGTTAATTATGGAGGGTGGAATGCTTTTCAAAGTTTTGTAAAAAAACAAACATTAGATGGTGAACCATTTGTAGGGAATCCAAGACTAAATACAACTGAAGGCAAGCAGTTAGGTCAAAACATGATTGATACTTTTAATAGTTCTGATTATGTTAAAAAATTTCCTCAAAACAAAATAACTCCAGAACAAGTTCAAGCTGTTCAGCAATATCATAAATTAGCTGATCCAAACGTTCAGACAGAGGGGTGGTTTGGTAGCCAAACATCAAGAATGAGGTATCCTCAAGCTACTGTATATTATATGGAAGATAAGGATAAAAATATTATAAGCAAAGAAGGTTATGTTCCTGTTACGTGGGGAAATAAACAATATGTTACGCCTGCGTCTTCAACTGGAAATGTTCAAGCTTATGAACTTTACGACCCAAAGAAACACGCTAATTTATTGCAAAAACCTATTGGGTCAGCATATCAGTCATACGCCAATGTTTATAACCAATTTGTTCCTAAACAAAACGCTTCTGTTCAACCTAAAAATAAAGGTGGGGTAATTAATAAATATCAAAACGGTACAACTAAAGACGGTGTAGGTGAAAGCAAACCTGATTTAGCAGGAATATCGTCATTAGGGGGTGAACTAATTGGTACAGGTATTGATGCTTATGATAGAAGAGAAGGAAGAAGTTCTATTGCGGGTCAATCTGCTTCAGGTTTTTATAAAGGAGCTGGAAAAGGTGCGGCTTTTGGTATGAAATTAGGTGGACCAAAAGGGGCAGCTATTGGTGCTGCCGTTGGGGGATTATATGGCGGAATAAGTGGTGCCATGTCAGGCAAAAAAGAAAAAGAAGAGCGTTTAGGTGCTGTAAAACAAGAAGCTTACGCGAAAGCAACAGGGGCTCAAGAATCAATGAATCCAAATAGAGGTCCTGTTAAATTAGAATCATATAATGAACAAGATACTAAAACCGGATTAGCTGGATTATTCGCAAAAGGCGGAACCATTAAAGGCGAAGGCACAGGAACTTCTGATAGCATAGTTACTGATATAAACAAAAGAGGTATTCCTGAAGGTAGTTTTATTACTCCTGCTAAGAATAATGAAATGGCAAAAGGAATTAGAAGAATAATATTAGGACAAAATCCTGATAAAGTTGCTGAATTTAAAAAAGGAGGTACTACTAACTCTGATAAAGTTGCTGTAAGTAATGGCGAACATTTGTTTACTCCTGCTGAAAAAGAAAAAATCATTAAGTATTTAGGAAAAGAAATATTAGAAAAGTTAGCTCCTGAAGCCGAAGAAAATGAAATGGAAAAGAAAAAAGGTGGCATGATTAAACGCGCCGATGGTTCCTATTCAAAAAGAGGATTATGGGATAACATTAGAGCAAATACAGGTAGTGGTAAAAAACCAACTGCTGAAATGCTTAAACAAGAAAGAAAAATTGTTGCTGAAAAAGCAAAAGGTGGTTACGTAGTAAAAAGGTCAAGTGAAAGAAAAGGTAAAACTCACGTAGTAACTGGACCTGACGGAACTAAAAAATACTTTGGAGATTCTAATTTAGGACAACATCCTAATGACCCTGCAAGAAAAAAAGCTTTTTATGCAAGACACGAAAAGAATTTGAAAAAAAATCCGTACTTTAGAGCATTCGCAAGAGAAACATGGGCAGAAGGCGGAACGGTAGGAAGTAAGATGAATAAAGCAAAAGGTGGCGAATTAACGAAGTCAAAAGCAAAAGAAATATTACACGATAAATCTGTTCACGGAAAGCCACTGACTGACAAGCAAAGAAAGTACATGGGCTATGTAGCAGGAGGCAAAAAGAACATGGGCGGTATTGTAGGAAAATACGCTATGGGAGGAAATGTAAACAGAGATTGGGATTGGGGTTAATATAAAAACATTATACCATGAAAGAGAAAAGAAGAATAACATCGGACGGTTACTTTGAAGTAAGTAAAGATGGCGGTAAGAGTTATGAAAAAACAACAATGAAGCCTACGCGTCAAGAAGTTTCAGAATGGAGTAATATGCAAAGCTTTAAAGACGGAGGAACTCCTAAGTCTAAAAAAGGAGGCGTAAGAGAAAAATATTATTTCGATAATATGATACCAAAAGAAGTTACTTTGCCTGTTGGGGGTACAGATTTTTCAAAAATGTTTGAAAAAACTTCTAAGCCAAATAATCTTGAAGACATGGATGTTAAAGACACTGAACTACCAAGTTTAACTTCTTTATATCCTAAAAAACCTGTTGCGGAAAGAAAATACGGATCAGGATTAGAAACCTTATTAGGTGCAGCGCAAGCAGGTTATGGCTTACAGCAATTAATGAAAGATAAACGACCTGTTGGTGAAATTGACCCTACGTTTAGCAGATTAACGGATGAGGCTGTTGCTGCTTCAAGATACGGATTTACTCCTGAACAAAGAGCAGCATTAAATCAAGATATAGTAAACGCAAGAATAGCTCAACAGGCTCAAATTAATCAATTAGCAGGTGGTAGCGCAGGTGTTGGATTAGCAAATGTAAGAGCAGCATTGAACGAAGAATTAATGAATAAATACAAGCTTGCGTCGGAAGACGAACAAAGACGTATGCAAAAAGCACAACAAGCGGCAGGATTATCGGCGTATAAGGCACAAATGAGTAGAGGGTTATTTCATGACAAAATGAATGAATTTATGCAGAAACAACAAGCTGGTGCCGAGTTATTAGGCGCAGGTATTCAAAATGTTGTTGGAGCAAGAAGATACCAACGTGAAAGAGAAGCACAGGATCAGATAAATAAAATGATGTACGGAAATTCATATTTAGGATAATATTATGGCAGAATTTGGAATCAGACGGGGCTTGGTTATAGACGAATCTATTGAGGATTTTCTTAATATTTCTTGTATTTATAAAATTATTAATCCTTCAAACAAAATATATATTGGTCAAACTATAAATCTTAAAAAAAGAATAGATAAATATAATAGATTAAATTGCAAATGTCAATCAAGATTGTATAATTCATTTAAAAAATATGGATTAGAAAATCATAAAATATACTTAGTGACAAAATGTGATATTGACAAAATGAATGAAACGGAAAGATATTATCAAGAATTTTATGATGTAATTGGGAAAAGCGGATTGAATTGTAAATTAACATCTACAAAAGATAAAAAATTAATTCATAGCGAAGAAACAAGAAAAAAAATGTCTGAAAAGTCAAAAGGAAGAAAAGACGCAAAAGAAGAAATAGAAAGAAAAAGATTATTTCAAACAGGGAGAAAAATGCCAAGAGAAGGGGTATTAAAAAGCGTAGAAAAAAGAAAAGGATTTAAGCATTCAGAAAAAACAAAACAAAAGTTAAGAGAAATATCTTTGAGGGATAGAGATAAAATATCTAATAGGATGAAAGGTAAAAAACTTTCTGAAGAAACAAAATTAAAAATATCTATTTCTCAAAAAGGTAAAAAAAGAAATTATTCATTTTATAAAGATAAAAATATTTTGCGTAAAAGAGTTTTATCTAATCCGCAAACAAAATTAGTTGTAAATTTAGAAAGTGGAATTTTTTATGATTGCACAAGAGATTCTTCTATTGCTTATGGAGTTAATTATAGCTATTTAATTCAGCAATTAAATGGAAGTAAAAAAAATAAAACATCATTAATGTATATATAATATGGCAGAATATGGAACCCGGCGCGGATTAGCCCAATCATTCGGTTTTGACCAAGCGACGGCAGATTTAGCAAGACAGCAAGACCAAATGCGTCAAGCTAAGATTTATGCTGAAAATAAGGCTAAAATGTTGGCAGAAGATTTTGATTATAACAGCGCTATAAACGCGTGGGATAATACTGCTATTAAAGAATACGCTCAAGGCAAAATAAAAGAGTTAGGGGCTTTTGTAAGAGAGAATCCTGACTACTTATATAATGTAGATAAAAGAATCGCTTACAATAACATTAAAAGAGAATTAAAAGATAGTAAACCTTTAATGGAAGGCTTACAGGTTGATGCTAACGTTAAGGAAATGGAAAAATGGAAAAATGATCCTAAGAACGCTCCCTTGTTAGATACGCCTGAATTTCAAAAAACATTACAAGACTATCAAAATTACGTTAAGACAGGTAGTACGGACGGAAATACTGCTAACAGAAAATTGTTCACATTCTATCCTCCTGAAGAAAGGATGGATACATGGGGAGAATTAAATAAAATTGCAAAAGCAACACAATTAAAGGGAGAAAGCGCTTCTTATTTAAGAGGAACAAAAACAACTAAAAAATTTGTTACCGAAGCCGATAAGTTAGATCAAGCAAGGTTAGCATTATCAAACTTAAATTTAAGAAGAGGATTAGAGCATGAGTATAATAAGTATTTAGAAAGTGGCGTTCCTGAAGGTCAGAAGCCATTGACGTTAGAAAGATATGTTTACGCTAATATGAAAAACTTATTCCCTAACGATGAATATCGTGATACTCATTTCCAAGTAAAAGAAGAAAGAGAGCCAAGAACGACAGGTGATGGAACCAAAAAAGCGGATAATTTAGGGCTTTATACTAATATTGTAGATGTAGCAACATTAAATCCGGGTAAACCTGTTCAAGCAAATCCTAAAGGCGCAAGAGGTATAATTGCTGGCGCAGATCAATCAATTGATATAGGAAATGGATTTTTCAAAACTCCTGATGGTAAATATATTCCTATGAATAATTTATCTACTTCTAATTTTAGAACAAATAAATCGGAAATTATTTACGACCCTGCAAGAAAACAACACTATATATCAGCTGATGTTACGCTAAATGAAAATGATGCCGAAAACGCGTTTCAAGAAATTAAACCTGTTGACACTCCTTTTGTTCATTGGTTTTGGTTAGATGAAACTAATATAGATCCTGAATATCAAGACAATATATCTTTACAAGGAACAGATGTAAATTTTAAAGTTTACTTCCCTATTCAAAAAGAAAATACAAGTTTAGCCGCAGCATATAATCACGAAGCTGGTCAAACATTGGAAAAGTCTGATACTAATCAGCCAAGTCAAGTGTATAGTAGAAGTCAATTAAAATCACAAGGGTACACGGACGCTCAAATAGATGATTTTAAAAAGAATTATAATGCTAATGTAACTGAAGATTGATTATGGGAAAAAAAGACGTATTAAATCCGATAGCCCTTCAGTATGGCGTAACTCCAAAAGAAGAAAATGGAGAAGAAGAAAATCCAATAGCAAGGGACATTAGGTTAGGCATAATTGGGGGATCAAGACCTACTAAAATTGAAGAATTATCACTTGAAGAATTAAAACAAAAAAACATAGAGGATTTTAGGCAAGCCGAAGTTCAAGAAGAAGCTTTAAGAAAAGATTTAGATCAATACGTAGGATTAAATGAACAAGAAAAAAAATATTTAATAGATAAAAATCTTAAAGGTGAATTAAAGGGAGCAGATTTTTCTCAAACTTTATTTACTATGGCGGGATTGATGCCTGAACAACAAAAGGTATTAACTAAAGACGCAAAAGGAAATAAAATATATGCGGACGAGAAAGATATGTTTGACATAATTGAAGAGCAAAAAAAAGATTTTAATTACGACAAATTAGTTTCTGATTTAACTTCAAAAACACAAACATCAAGTAAGAACAGTTATTACATGAAAGACAAGGGTGACGGGACACTGATTGCCGTTCCTTTGGCTATAAACGAAAAACCTGAAGCGAAAGACGTTAAAGACGCTCAGGTATTTTCAAGTTTAGATGATGATGCTATTGGCGACAGTAGACTTGCTGACATTGCTAAAAAAGCATATAACATAATACCTTCCGTAGCGCAAGGATTTATTTCAATTCCTGAAACAGTTCAAGGGTTAGTTACGGGTAAAACAGGAGGAACTTATAAATTATTAAAAAGCATATTAGAAGAAAGTAAATTTAAAACCACACAAGAATATCAAAAAGGAATTTTAGACACTGAAAAAATAGATGAATTTTCAGATTTTTTATCTAAGGACGTTTATGATTTGTCAGGTGATAAGATTTTAAATACGGTAGTAAACGTAGCATCTTCGTTAGCCGAATTTGGATTAACGAGAAAAATGGTTCCTATTAAAGGAAAAGCTGGAATTTTTGCGGCAGGCATTGCTATGAATATAAAGGAGCCTTTACAGGCGGCAGAAGATGCGGGAGTAGAAGGTAGAGGGAAATATGCTGTTGCGGCTACTTACGCTTTGGCAGCAAGTGGATTAGAAACTTTTTTAGGTATCGAAGGTAAATTATTTGACGATGCTGCTACTACTGCTAAAAAAGAAATGATTAATAAAATCATTAAAGACAATGTAGAAGTAGTGGGAGGTAAGTTAACAAAAGAATCAGTAGAAAATCTTTATAAAGAAACTTTAAAAGAAATTCCAAGTTTTTACGCTAAGTATGCAAAAAATACTGTTGGTGATGTTACCGATGAGGTTGTGCAAAACATGATGCAAAATGCTACGCAGGAAATTCATGATATTGTAATGAGAGATGAGCCTGAAGCCGCAAAATTCAATACAAAGTTTTGGTCGCCTAAAGCATTAGGAGAATATATAAATTCTGCGGCAGGTGGACTTATAGGCGGTATGGGAGGTTCGTTGTTTATAAAAAACAAACAATCACAAACTGCTTACGATGCTATTAAAGACGGAAAAGAAAATGAATTAAAAGTTCAATTAACTTCGGGTTTAAAAGAAGGTAGATTAACTCAAGAAGATTATGATAGGGCTATATTTAAAATTGATTCCTATAAAAGTTATTACGAAGCTACTAAGGACAGAAATGTTACAGACGAAGAAAAAAGAAAGATATTTGATTTAACATACGAAAAAGAAAATACTAAGTCGGGAGTAGAAAGATTAAAACAAAATAATCCCGGCGGAATTAACGATGGATTAATTGCTGCAAAAGAACAAGAAGTTAGGGATTACACGCAACAAATAAATGATATTTGGTCAACTGCCGAAGCTAGAACATCTGAATCACCTGTTGAAGAAGCGAAAGTAGAAGTTCCTCAATGGAGGACTGCTATGGACGATTTTTCTAAAGAAATTGGGAACAAAGACAAACGACAATCAATAAACAATTCAACAAGAGATCAGATACAAACAGTTGTTGGGGCTTCTCCAGAATTAAATAAATTAGCAGAGCCATTTAGCGTTGACTTTACCTCTCCACATTTGCCTGAAGAATCAACGATACAAATTAGAAATGGTATTTTATATGAACCATATTTAGTAAAACAAGAAGGCAAAGAGGATGTTATTGAAACAAGGCAATTACCTGTTTATGCTATGGAAGATAAAGATGGTGGAACGTGGTTATTTGCAGTAGGGCAAAAAACGGAAACAGGCGCAGAAGACGTAACTTATTTAATTAAGTTAGACGAAGAGGGTAAATATGAAGGTCATCAAGAATTTAAGTATCGTACAGCTAAAAAGAACGAATTAACTTTTGATGATATTAAACCTGCATTTGATAAATTAGGTATTCAAGCCGCATCTTTAACAAGTGAAATAAAAGGAATAGAAAATATTCCTCAAGCTGAATTTGAAGAAGTAGAAGAGTTTGAAGAAATTCCTGAAGAAAAAGGCATTGTTGAATCCGAACAATTTAAAAATGTTTACGAAAAAGTAAAGGCGGGTGTAAGTAAAGCAAAATTAAAATTACTACCAAACAATACTGTCGGAGTAACCATTGACGGAGAAGATGTTCCTTTTGCTTCACAAAGATATTTAAACAAAGAAGAATTGCCTTCGGGTGACGTAGAAGTTAATGTAAGAGTAGTAGAAAACATAGATGGTAAATACGGACGTGGCGTATTGATTGAAACTCAAGAAGGAGTTCCTTTGGGATACATTAGACGTGCAGGAAAAGAAACAGGAAGAGTTGCTGCTGAAAAAATATCACCAACAGAAGATGTTGATATTGATGTTCCTGTTGAGTTAAGTGATGTTGCAAAAGAAAGATTACAGCAAATAGAAAAAGACCAAGAGAATTACGAATTAGTAGAGGACGAATTAAGTCGCAGATATGTAAATAAAAAAACAGGCGAATCTTATACTTCTGTAAGTACATTTGTAAGTGGTAAATCTGGTGGCGATTTTGAAGGAAAAAATCAATTAAGAGAAACAGCATTTAAGGTAGGTAATATCATTAATGGAATAGTAAGAGATTTCTTTAACGGCACTATTAAGTCATATTCTAATTACGCGGAAAATATGTCCCGTGACGATTACGATGATATTATTAGGCAATTACAAGACGTAATTCAATATGCAAAAGACAAAGGATATTCTATTGTTACTAAGCCATTGATTATTGCAGACGATGTAAATAAAATTGCAGGTCAGCCAAACTTATTAATGGTTGATGAAAATGGTAAATTTTATGTTTACGATGTGGCTACATTAAGAAATACAAAAGGATTAGAAACAAAAGAGTTACTGAATAGAAGATACAAAGACAGACCAACAAACGCCGAAAGAATATCTGCTCAAGTAAACATATTGGCTGATATTTTAAATAACAAATACGGATTAGAAGTAGGTAGAGTTGGGGTAATTCCTTTTGATGTAGATTATGAAGTTTTATCAAAAGATAAACCTGTTCAAATTACTCATGCGGTAAGAACTAAAAGAGTTGACTTTAAGCGTAAACAAATATTGAAACCAACAGGCAAAACATCTACTGCGGAAGTAAAAGAAAAAGTAGAAGAAGTAAAACCTATTGAAAAGAAAGCAGAAGAAAAACCAAAAGAAGCTAAGCCTGCCGAGAAAGAAGTTGTTAAGGAAAAAGTAAAAACGGAAGAGGAAGAAGCGAAAGAGCAGTTAAAAGAAACCGAAAATTTATTATCAGGCGATGCTGAAAAAAATAGAAAAGCAGGCAAATTTGTAAAGAACGGAATTGAATTTGTAAGAAACAAAAAAGGCGAGGGAGAAAAAGGAAGTCAAGGTCAAGTTAGGTTTACTAATGAGGCAGGAGGAGCAGGAGTTGTTGTTCCGTTTAGGTATAAAATTATAGAAGCCGAAACGTTACAACCTTCTCATGAAGGAGGAATTAGAAACCCATTACACTTTATTCCTGAAGCACAACCTAAAAACAGAAACGATGCGGGAAGTTTGCAAGCAGAAGATAGTTTTGCTGAAAATCCAAGATTTAATGAATTAGGCGAAAACACAAATGCTTACAGTGGAGCTCCAATAGTTAATGAAAGAAACGAAGTTATTCAAGGAAACAATCGTTCGGCAGGATTAAGAAAAGGTTATAAGCAAGGAAATGAAAAGTATAAAAACGATTTAGTTGATAATGCTGAAAAATTTGGATTTACTAAAGAGCAAGTATCTAAATTTAAAGAACCTATTCTTGTAAGAGAAACTGCTGTTACAGATGAATTTTCAATAGAGTTAGGAAACTACGATGCAAAAGATTTGGAAACAGGAGGTAAAAGAAGAATTGATTCTATTGCTGTTGTAAGAAGAATGCCTTTTGATGTAAAAGGTAAAATAGCAAACATATTATTTAGAGAAGAAGATAAAACATTAAATCAGGCTATTAGAGATAATATTAAGGATTTTATTAATTTAATTAATCCTTATTTGAATCAGGCGCAAAGAAACACTATATTCAAAGATGGTGAATTAACTGAAGCTGGAGCAAAAGATTTAGAAAGTGTAGTTCAACAATTTTTGTATGACGGCGGAGATGTTGCGTTACCTGAATTGTTTGAATCATTGTCTTATAATCAAAAGGAGGGAATTAAAAAATCGTTGCCAAATATATTTTCTGTTGGTTACGAAAAATCAATAATTCCTGAAATACAAGAAGCTATAATAGCTTTAAGTAGCTTTAATGCAAGTGGAGTTGATAAGATCAACAATTGGTTAACTCAACAAGACATGTTCGCTGAAGGTAAAACTCCAAAAGAAATATATACTCCCGTTGCAATAGAGTTAGCTAAATCATTAAATTCTGCTACATCACAAAAACAAATACAAAAGATTTTTGCTGAATACGCAAGTTTAGTAAAGGATAAGCCTGCCGATATGTTTGATGAAGCAAAAAAGGGATTAACAAAAAAAGAAGGTATAAAACAAATATTTAACGTAGAATATGAAGAATCAAAAAAAATTAGTGAGAGAGGCGGTATTGAGATTGATAAAAAGCCGTCAGCCGAAGGAGGCGAAGATGTTGCCCAGCAAAAAGCAAAATCAGTCAAATCAATCTTTGATGAAGCCGTAAAGTTATTCTATAAGATACGCGGAACAGAAGGAGCTGCTAAAAAAAGAAATTTAACACAAGAACGTAAAGAACTTTTAAAAGAAAATCCTACTGTAAGGTTTATAGATAACAATATAAGTTCTATCTTTGAACAATTAGAAAATAAAAACATTATTAAACGTAAGGGTAACTGCCCATAAAATAAAACAAAATGAAAAAACCTAAAAAATTACCACAAGAAATTGTAGATTTATTACTGCCAAGATTAAAGGACGAGTTTACTGCTTATTATCATTATAGGGCGCTTTCTAACTATTGTCAAGGTGTAGGGTTTATGAAGGCTGCAAAGTTCTTTCAGGGAGAATCTGATAACGAATTAGGACATGCTAAAAAGATTGAAAACTATTTAGTTGATTGGAATGTAAATCCACAATTACCAAAAATTGATGAACCTAAGATTGAGTTCAAAGGATTGTTAGAAGGTATTGAAATGTCTTATAGTATTGAATACGCTTTGTACGAAGATTACGAAGATACATCAATGAAAATTTTCAAAGAGGGTGATGTTTGTACTTTTGACTTTTTACAATTTTTCAGAACCGAACAAACTGCTGCTGTTGCAGAATACTCTGATATGTTAAATATGTTAGAAGGAACTGATACTGCAAGTAAATTTGAATTATTAATGCTTGAAGAAAAATTATTTGGAGAATAATGGCTAATTGTATTATTGTATATAATGGCAAAGAATATGACTACGCTGCGTTCGCAACAATGTTGCACGATGGCTTATTGCAGAAATTTGTATCCGATAAAGCCGTAAATAAAAACGAGCTTAAAGGCGACAAAACTTTCTTAAAAGAAGCTGTTAAACGTAGAGAGCAAGTTCGTGAGAAAATCAACAAAGTGGTTGATGCTCTTAAAAAAGCAAATCCTAATTTAGTAATAGAGGAGGACGAAACTATTGTTGATAAAGATGGTCAACCATTGGCGGGTATCGTTATGAAAGACAAAGACGGTAAAGTAGTAGTTAAGATTAATCCTAATTACGCCGGATTAGATACTCCTATTCACGAGGTAGGTCATATATTCATTGATGCCATTGGTTACGATAATAAAGTAATACAAGCTGCTATTAACCAACTAAAAGATACTAAACTTTGGAATGATACAAAGAAAAGGTATCCTGAATTAAGTGAAAAGAATTTAGGCAAAGAGGTGTTGGCTGAAGCTATTGGTAGAGAAGGTGCTGACATATTTGAAAAAGACGAGCAAAAGAGTAAGTTCAAACAATTTTTGGATTACATCTTTGACAGGGTTAAGAGTTTATTTGGTATTCAAAAGAATCTTGCAAAAGAATTAGCTAAACAAGTATTGGCAGGTAAGTTTGAAGTTGCTGAATTAGAAGAAGAATCATACGAGCAAAGGACTGGTAAAACTCCTAAATTGACGCGTTCTGAATTTTTCAGTAAGGCTTACGGAAGAGTAGGTATGCAGTTAGAAACATTTGAAACAGAAATTGCAAGACTTGAAAACAAATTAAGACAGACGCTTACTGTATCTGAAAGAAAAGAAACTCAAAAGAAATACGATATTGCTAAATCAAGATTAGAAGATTTTGAAAAGGCTTTTAAAAAATATTCATTTGATTACAATAAGATAAACCGATTAAGGTTGTCGGAGGGTGATTTAGATAATAAGAGTTTAGACGAACTAACCGATTTATATAACTTAACGGTAGAGTTTGATCCTAATTCTGACAATGCCTTTTTAGCAGAGGTAAAATACAGAATAGCTTATTTAGTTTCTGAAAAACAAAGAGAGTTTTTAGAAAACAAAGGTGCGGATGTTTCTCGTGCTAAATTTGAAGATTTAAAAGGTAAGGACGTTATCATGAAGGCTTTAGGTCACATGAGTGAAGCTTTCCCTGAATTGCAGTCGTTAAGCAAAATGTACGACAAGCAGGTTAATGATATGCAGACCGAAAGGAATGAGAAAAAACAAAAGTTACAAGAACTTGCGAAAGATGTTATTGCAGAAGAAAGTAAAAACATAGGCGTTAAGGTTAAAGACTTTACAGTAGGTAACGCTCACAAATTCTTTGCGTGGATGGATGCGGGTAACGGAGAATATATTTCTATTGCAAAGGCAAGAAGTATGAGTGAGGCAAAAGGTAAGTTCTTAGAGTATATGTTAAAGCTCAAAGAAGATTACAAAGACTTACAAGAAAAAACTCCTGCTGGATATAGTCCTTTGGAGGTAATTATGACTGACCCTAGTGTTGTAGAGAAATTTGAATCAAGCGGAATAGTAGGCGCTGCGCAACAATATTTAGGTACAAACGAAAGATTACGTCAAGTTAAAATAAAATACACTGATAGTAATGGTAAAACATCTTTAAAGACTTTTGGAGAAATAGAACAAGAGTTACAAAAAGATTCTAAGGCAGGTAAAATATCAAAAGCTATTGCAGTATCAAAATCACTTTATTACAACCGTAAAGCAAAGGCTTTATTGAAAAAAGGTGTAGATGAAAGTGGCGAAGAAATAAACGCTTTACGTGCCGATTATATGCTTAATAAGCAAGGTAAGTTAGTCAATAAGTTTGGATTAAAAAGACCTGTTGATTTTGATTACTCACGTAATTTTTATGCTGCTGCGGTGCAGTATATTGATGATATGACTTGGAATAAGTATATTCAACCAATAGTTCCTGTTGTAGAATCAATAGAGCATTTTAACAACACTACTGGTATTGATAGAGCGCCAAAACCAAACATTGTAAAATGGTTACAGATTTGGAAAAAGATGCACGTTTATCAAGAAAGACAAGACACTTTATTGCCTCCTGAAGTAAACTACTTAATGAGAACATTAAGACACATGACTTCATTAATACGATTAGGGTTTAACGCAAAAGCATCTTTAGTCAACTTAATAGCAGGTCAACAGAATAACTTCCGTGAATTAGGCGGTAAGGCATTGGTTAAAGGTCAATTAAGAATGTTAACGCCGACAAAAGGTGGAGCAATGAAATACTCTACTAAGGCATTTAATATGGTTAAAAAATATAATGTTGTTTCTACTGATTACGATGAAAAAGCAACGGTATCTGCAACAGGTATTTTCAATACATTAGCTCAAGGATTAACGGTATTAGCCGAACATAATATTCAGGGAGCAATGTTCTTAGGGCAATTTTCTACTGCTGAATGGAATGATTTTGATAGTCAAGGAAATTACAAAGGTAGTGATCCTAATATGGCTCAAAAGATTGAAGAATATAAGAAAAGAACTTCTGATACTCATGGTAAGTACGCTGCGAAAGATAGAAGAAACTTTGAGTATTTTGAATTAGGTAAATTTATCGGGCAGTTTAAAACATGGGTTCCTGATTGGTGGAAGCAAAGATTTGGTAGCCGATATATTGACAGGGACGGAAAAGAACATTACGGAAGCTGGAGAGTTATTCAGTATGAGGGATTAAAGCAAATAAGAAAAGATATAGTTGACCCTGATTTTTGGAGGTCTGATAAGGCTTCAGCGGTTGCAATGAGAAAAAATTTAAGGTCTGCATTAATGATGGGAGCTTTATTAGCTGTATCATTAGGTGGCGATGACGATGAAAGAAAACGTAAAAAAGGCGATGTGCTTTCTCAATCAATAAACAACTTAACTTTTATATTCAATCCTGAACAAGCTAAATTTATGATTAAACAATCTGCGGCAGGTACAGGATTATTATATGACTTTATAGATGCTTTAGATAGCGGAATAAAAGCTGAAAGATATAAGTCAAAAACAAGTAAACACGACAAAGGTGACTTAGTAGCGTTTGATAAGGCTACAAGGTTAATACCGGGAACGAAAGTTATTAACGATATAACAGAAGAAAAAAAATAATTAATAAATTTGAAACATGGCATTAGTATTAAAATCAACTGTAACAGTAATAGATGGTTGTTACGGTTTTAACTTTATAGATAGTACAGGAGATTACTCCGAAGAAAATCCCGGAGGATACGGAGGCGATAATCCTAAAATAGACAGCGTTCTTAATTGCACGATAAAAGTTTATCCTCCAAACTCTACAATTCCTTATGTATTTTATTTTGAATGGGATAAATTTACATACAATTATACACTAGCTACATTAACAAAGCCTGATGGAACTGTTGTAGATATTTTAGCGGATGTATCAAGTTTGTATTTTCCTTTTTCGGTAGATAACGAATTTGAAATAAAAGAAACATATTTAGACTACGAAGACAATACATCAATAATTGATGGCGCGTGGACTATAAATTATGAAATTATAGTTGAAGAAGGAGAAGATGTTGAAATTACTTATTCTACTAACAGCTATCAATTAACAACTTGCGGTGCTTGCTGCTGTATTCAGAAATTATTCATTAATTTACCTGATTGCGGTTGTGACGATGGTTATTTTAGAACTGCTCAATTGGCGGACGCTTATTTGAACTCGGCTATTTATTCAGCTAACATGGGTTACATGGAAAGAGCTCAAAAGAATATAGATAAAGCAAATGAAATTTGTAGTGGTAATTGTAAAACGTGTTAATTTAAAAAATAAAAGAAATGAGTTGTAGTTGTAATATTAGCTGTAATTGTAATACGGTAATTCAAAAAGGAGATATAGGACCTCAAGGTCCAATTGGTCCACAAGGACCGCAAGGGGTACAAGGTGAACAGGGCGAACCGGGTGAAAATGGAAATACAATATTGAACGGAACTACTGATCCTTTGTTTCAAGGAGAAATTGGTGATTTTTATATAAACACAGCTACCAATGAATTGTATGGTCCTAAAACAGAATCAGGATGGGGGAGCCCAACAAGTTTAATTGGTCCACAAGGTCCTCCGGGTCCAAGTGGAAATTGTTGTTTTGAATATGAAATAGGGGAATATGTAAGTGCTGAAGGCGGAGTAGTGTTTCATAGATGGTTATCAACTACTTCTTACGGTATTCCTGAAAACGGAACAGTTCAAAATTACTTAATTGTATCATTAGAAGACGTTTCTACAACAATGGAATGGATAAACGTAGCTTTAGATACTACATATATATCAGGAGCAACAAGTAATTGGAACGGTGAATCAAACACGAACGCTATTATGACCGCAGGGGCAACAAGTGGAGCTGCTTATGATTGCTCTAACTTTACAGGCGGAGGAAAATCTGATTGGTATTTACCTGCAATAGATGAAATGTGGAAATTATACAATAATAGATGGGAAGTTAATCGCGGATTAGCAAGTGTATCTCCAACAGCTTACGATTTAATAGGGTATAAAGTTAGTTATTGGACAAGTAATAATGATAGTAACGATGCTACAACCGCTTATCTATTTTATACAGGACCAAGTTCTTCTCCGGGTAATCCTACTTTTCAGCAATTATTAAAGTCTGATTTATATGATGTAAGAGCAGTTAGAAAATTTACATTTACGCCTTAATATAAATTAATATGTTTGAATACGTAAATCCTCAATTGCAAACAAGTACGGTAAATACTGTATTGATTCTTAAATCATGGTTAGCAAATAAGTCTGTTGAAACAATAACAAAAGAGCAGATGGGTGAAGATATTTGTGAGTGTTGTAATGGTAAATTAGTATTAGCTACTAAATACATTCAATATATGCAATGTTATCAATTTTCTTATTATGAAATAAATGAAGAAAAAGAATTGGTAATTGTAAATCCTTATAATTGTTTAACTGAAAAAGAGTTGAAAACTTTGTTAGAAAAATCTAATATACTTACTACACAGAAATGCTAAAAAGTATTATCTTTGTAAAGATTTCTTCATAGTTGTTTTAATTAGATTGATTAATTAGTTCTTAAAGCGGGGTTTATTCTCCGCTTTTTGATTTATAATACTCTTCTTTAAGCATTTGAGCAATTTCTCTTTTTAAAGCGAATTTAGGATGGTTTCTGTCGCCAAACTCCCACTCTGAATGACAAGTGGCGCAAACTATAAACACGTTTCTTTTATCTAAACGGTAGGACGGATATGCACCTTTAGATAGAATATGGCTAAAATTAATTGGAGATAAATTAAATATTGGAACTTTACAACATTGACAAACTGAATTTGTTTTTTTTGCTATTTCTTTAAATAAATCAATTTCGCCTGTTTTCTTTTTAAACTTTATTTTAGGTTTAGATTTGCCTTTTTTTAGCTCATTACATCGCTTACAATAACCTTTCTTAACAACAATCATTCTTTGTTGTTTACATTCAATACAAGTGCTGTAATTAGGTTTAAACATTATTTGCCTTCTATTTCAATTATTACGCATCCTCCTGTTCCAAAAAACTTTCTTACGTTATCTTCGCCCCAAATTATACTATCGTCTGAATAAACTAACTCGCTCATTGAATCTAACACTAATTTTTTGAGGTTGTCGCATACGTCTGGACGAGTTGTCTTTGGAAACAATTTACCTTCTCTTATTTCCTCCATTCGTCCTTTTATTTTATGGAAAGCTTTTAATGGAGCATAAATGAAATGAAGTTTAGTGATACGCGCTTCTTCAGTAAACATTTGAAAATCTTTCGGGAGCTGATTTGTTATTTGTCTGCGATAATCTTTTTCCCGATCAATATACTTTTTAGGCTGAAAGAAATGACCTGACTTAGTGGCTCTGACTGATTGTTTAGCCATTGGTTCACCGAACAAAGTAAAAGAAACTTTTCTTAACTCATTACTTGCAACAGGAATTATTTTTTCTCTAGGTTGCTGAACTGTTTTCGCTTTTGAGTAACTCCCATCGCTATTGCGAACAAGTCCCATTTGCAATAAAGTTTCTTCTGATATAGATTGTTTTTTAGCCATGTTTTTTAAATAAGTCGCTATAAAGTAACGCAAAGATGTAAGTTATAAGTAGTTGTCATAAAATATCTTTACAACCTTTAAAGTTTCTGTTTCAGCAAAAGTAATCATTTCTTCTTCTTTGTTAATCCAATCGTCATTAAATATTATTCCTGAAAGGTGCATCATTTCGTGAAAAACAGTAGATGTTGTTGTTATCGTATCGGTACATCTGTTTAAATTAATAAATACAAACGGACTATTATTAATTGGAGAAAGATTGCACCATCCTGCTATATAAGATTGTTCTTTATTGTTAATATGCTTTTTGCAATCTTCAGCGTTTAATCCGTGCATTTCTTTAGTGTTATAATATTCAAATATTTCACACGGATTAAAGCTTAATAAAAGAATGTAATTATCATTAATTATTGTTATCATATAAAGAATAATCTTATAGTTATTTCAATTATGGTAATTTATTAGGGTTTTCGTTTAGTTTAGCTTTTATAATTTTAATGTAAAGATTGTAGTTAAATTGTTGACGTACTGAATTTTCAGTCTTTTCGCTCCAAAATTGGAGGCAACTCATAAGATTAAATTGTTTCATATTTATTTGTTTTATTTAGTCCAATCAAATTTTAAATAATTAAAAGATAACAAATGGTATTGAAAAAATTTTTCGTGATGTTTGTCTGGTATATAAGTTTTGTGTCTAAGCTTAATTGATTTTATAGGAACAACAAACTCTTCAGGCTTTAAATTTTCTTCCGTAGTCAAATACCATGTAAAGTCTAAGGGATTTAATAATTCTTTACTTAATTTAAAGTTTACAGTTTTATCTGCAAGCTCAAACTGAATAACTCTTAAATCATCATAATCATAATTGTTTATGGTTTGAAATCCTAACGCAATTACTTTTACGTTATAGTCTACATCATACTTAACAACTAACCAAACGAACAATGTATCTTCTATATCGTTCTGATTAATGAATCCACTTAACATTTTTGATGTAAAATAAACTCCATCTTCGTAAACAGAATCAATAGTTTCAAATTTTTCGTACAAATCTGTAATTGGACCCTCTTGAGCGCTAATTGTAAGCCCTGCAAACAATAAAGCTGTTGTGATTAATTTTTTCATGATTGATAGTTTTTATATAACCTTTAACGTAGTAATTTGTATAAAGTTACAAATAATTTTATAAAAAAATAATTTTTATTTGTAATAATTCATATAAGGTTGATAATCAGTAAATTTAGTTTTTTCATGCTCAAACGTTAACATTACATCTGCCAGTGGTCCGTTACGATGTTTGGCGATAATAAACATTGCCATTCCTGAAGTAGAGTTTCCTTTTTCGTCTTGCATTATACCATAATATTCAGGGCGATATAAAAACGAAACAACGTCTGCATCCATTTCTATACTGCCACTTTCGCGCAAATCAGAAAGCATAGGTCTTTTATCTTGTCTTGATTCAACGGCTCTACTTAATTGTGATAGCGCTATAACAGGCACTTTTAATTCTTTTGCAATATTTTTTAAAGACCTTGAAATTATACCTATTTCTTGTTCTCTATTACCTTTGTGATCAGGAACAGTTATTAATTGCAAATAATCAACTACAATTAGCCCTAAATTCTTTTCTCTTTTAAGTTTACGGCATTTATTTTTTAAATCAAATATTGATATTCCTGCTGTATCATCAATGAATATAGGGGCTCCAATAAGTCCTGCGCAATTATTAGTCAATTGGGTCATTTCATATTCATTTAATCCTGTTCTTAAAATTTTCTCAACAGGAATACCGCTTTGCTGTGATTGCATTCGTGCATAAAATTGTGATGTTGACATTTCAAGAGTGAATAAAGCAACTGATTTTCCTTGAGTAATCGCAGGATTTGTAACAAGTTGTGCCGCTAATGAAGATTTTCCCATTCCCGGACGTGCAGCAAGTATAACCAAATCAGGCTCCTGCCACCCTGCTGTAATTTTATCAATACCATTAAATCCAGAAGTAACTCCTAATTTTCCACCATTCTCCAATATTAACTTGTTTCTCTCAATCATATTTGCATAAATTTCACGAGAAGACGCTATATTGTTTCCTGTTAAGTTAGTAGTTATTTCTGTTAAATTCTTTTCGTATTTATCAATTAAGTCAGCTATTTTACATTGAGGATTATAGGCTTCAGTAAGTGTAGAGGATGCTATATTTATAACGTCACGCAACATCTTTTTTTCAACTAATATATCGCAATGTTTTTCAATATTGTCGTGTGATAATACGTTGTCTGTTAGTTTTGTTATAAAATACGCTCCGCCAATGGAATCTAAATACTTGTTATCTTTTAGCGCTTGAATAACAGTAACGTATTCAATAGGCTTTTTTGTATCGTATAACCACTTACAGCATTTGAATATAATGGCGTGTGAAGGGTGATAAAAATGTTCGTGAGTAAGCCTATTAACTACTTCGTCTATTGCTTTCGGAAAGTAAAGTATTTGCCCTAAAACTATGGCTTCTATATCTGTTGCTTGAGGTATGTTCATCGTTTGTATATTTTAGGCTCAAATGATATTCCTGTTGATTGATTAACTATTTTATGTTCTTCTTTCATCCAATTAGCAATCATTTTTTGTTTCCAATTAATAACTTTATCGCCGTTACGATCTTTCCAATCAGCCACCGAATAATACTCAAACGCTTTTTTGGCTTGAATATCTGAATACCCTTTTTCCTTGAAATATGAAACGACTTGTTCCTGCGTTGGCGGTATAAATTCATTTTTACTTTTTTTACGTTTAGGTTTCTTAAAAAAGTTTAACCATTTGTCAGTAGGTTGATTTTCAATTAATAGTCCTTTTTCTCTTAACAAAGATATGTAAGGAACTATCTTATCAAATTCAATAGCAATATATTCAATAGATTTATCTGCTGGATTCTCATTTTTTTCAAAACATAAATTCATAAAATCCATTACAACGTATTGCTGAAGAGATAAATCTAAATCAACTCTTACTGAATGATTAATCGTTGTTACTCCCGTTATCTTTATCATTATCAAATACGCTTACAAATATTACAAAAAACCACATGAATAACCACATTGAACTCCCTGTCATTATTGATACAACAACAGGTAGATAAAGTGTTGTGAGTAGAAAAAATGCTTTAATTATATTAATCATGGCTTTATTAAATTAAGTTTTTTAACATCATCCTTAGTAGCTAATTTGATTTTCTTTTTCTTGGTGTAGTCTTCTTGATTTTTATTAGCTAAAAGATATTGAGCTACTTCTGCCATGCAATTAACTACTTCAAGTTTTAACTTACGCATTTTTTCTATTCTGTCGCGTTTTTCTTTTTTCTGTTTTTCGTTATAAACATTAGAAAGTTTAATGGCTTCCATGTTATCGTTTAATACTTGATCTACAATCATGAATGCAGCCAAATTGTGCTCGTTTGTTTGGTCGTATGATATTTCATAGCCTTGCAATGTTAAAGTCATTTTAAATCCAATTTGACTTTCAATTTTGAGTGATTTTTCTTCTTGTTTCATTTTGTTCCGGGAAATAATAATTTTAATTTTTTTAAACTTTGTTCTTCGTTAAATTCTTTTACAGCAAATTTTATTTTACCGTTCTCGTCAATTTCAGGACTACCAATTGTTAAGTTGATAAACACTCCGTAACGAGTTGCAAGCCAAATAATCTGATCTTCTCTTAATGAGCCTTTCATATCGCCGTGCTTTAAATATCTGCTAATCATATCAACAGGTAATTTATACCCTCTTAAAGCTGCATCGTTTATAACGTCTTGTTGCGTTAATTTAAGTATATTAATCCTATCAATTATCGCCTGTCTTATTTTTTGGTTAGTCTTAATAACCGAATATTTTCTACCCATTTTCTCGTTCCTCCAAAATTTTATCTATGTTATCAATCATGTAGTTAAATTGCTTATCAACTTGTTCTGAAGTTAATGGCGATGTAAATAGCAAGGAAAATATAATTTCTCCCCTTACTGCGTGTTCTATTGATGCAAAAGAATAAACATCGCCGAACGATTTTGTTTTTGCGACTGAATCGGAATAACACATTACCTTAGCAATATATTCTTCTCCGTCTTTATCTTTTACTCTTTGGATTTTTGCCATTTCAGGCTCTTTCCCTTCAATGTTTAGTTTCATAATTTATTCACTAAGTTTGTTAATTTTACAAATTCACTTCTTTCTACTTCAAACTGACTAATTACTTTTTCGTCTTTATCTAATCCGCTTATTACAACGCTTTTTTCGTTAAGATAAAAACATATTTCTTCTATTCTTTCATCGTATAATATAGCGTATTCAGTAGCCTTTAATCTTAATTCAACTTCCATTTTCACTTAATTTTAAATAATAATCTTCTGGCGACAATACTTCTATTCCAAATTCAACAGCTAACCATGCCAATACTTTTTCTATGAATTTACTCATATCTTCCTTAGATAAAGATGAAGTACTCGTAACCTCTAATTTGTCCCAACGTATATTTTTCAGTCTAATAGGTTTAATGTAAGATAAAAACATTGGAGCTATAACATCTTCATGAATATCATCCGCTTTATTAAAATGGCTAAACGATTCGTGCTGATGAGCTGTTTGCAATATAGCTCCCCTGTAATATGCGTGTTGGTCAGTAGAAACTTTCTTATATCTTTTTTTAATAATCTCTTCAAACTCTTGACCTTCTAATGATTCAAGTTGTTTCTTATACAATTCGGTATTGTAGTAAATCTTTTTACCATTCTGTATCTTTCCATAATGTCTTACTATTAAACTCATACGTATATTTCTGATGTTATGTAAGTATAATTCTTTCCTGCTGGCTTGTAGTTTACTATTTTCATAGTGTATTCACCCGTTTCCTTGTTGATAATCTTTTGTATGAATATACAAACCTTTTTACCTATCACATCGTTTCTGCTAAAAGCAATATCTTTTTTAAGAACTCCCAATATAGCAAGTAACTTTTTAAAAGTTTTATATTCAAACTGATCCCCAATACGGAATGCTTTTTCAAAAATATTACCGTTACAATTAAAAGAAAAAACTACACAAGGCGAAGCAAGGTATGTTATTAAATCTCCGTTTGCATCTTTTAAAGCATAAACATTGTCAATAACACATTCGTGAACTCCGTGCGGAATTTCTTCTTTCAATTGCGGTATAGTAACAGATAGTCCCATGTTTAGAACGGCGCACCTTGATTATCGTCAATAAAAATACCTGTCTGTGGAGCGTTCATTTGAGGAGGAGCCTGTTGCTGAAATACATTATTTTGTTGGAAAGGTACCTGTTGTTGAACAGGAGCTTGCTGTTGTACTGGTTGCGTAAAAACAGGTTGTTGATATTGTGGAGGCTGAAACGTTTGAACAGGCTGTTGAGGCATTGCTTGACCAACTTGTGGTTCAGGACCAAACTTAGTAATAATGTTTTGCCAATCTTGTGATTCTCTGATTTTCTTCTGAACGTATTGCCATAAAGAATGAAATTGTTGCCATGAAAACTTATCTAAATCGAATAAGAACGGCGCGTTTTTAGGTTGACCATAATTACTTGTCGGAGGCATAATCATTGTTCCTGATGCAGCTATGTTAGCGTAGGTAATATCGTCCTTTTGAGTGTGAACAACCATTACTTGACATGACTGCCCTAAGTATGCAGGTAAGTCTTTTGCTAAATCAATTTTAGCTACCCCTCTCCATTGTTTAAGCATCTTGCAAAGGTTAGCCTTTTCATCTGAATAGAAATTGTAATCTTGCATAATAGATAATCTTTGAGGTCCTCTTGTTTCGTCAAATACCTGTTCAGGTAATGTTGGAAACTCGAAGCAGAACTTTACTTTAGGCTTACTGCTTACGTTGCCTTTGAAATTTTCTTGATGCGTACCCATATCAATTATTGCATAGCAAATTGCTGGGTGTAATCCTGCTGGAGGAATTGGCTTTTGGGTTCTTTGACCCTGTGGTGTTGATAGTCCCATCTTGTTTTTGTTTTTGTTTGTTTATTAATAAATTAATTTATCCGTCTTTAACTCTTGTTTCCTTTTGTAATTAGTTAGTTTCTTAGTAATTCTCTTTCTCAATAACGTTGCTGACTTTCTCATCTTAGCATTGCTTTTAAATTCAAATCTGCCTAAACCTTTAACTGTTATTGATACTGCTGAAACATCTGACTTTTTCCTTTTAAACCTATCAGATATTCCCGTCCAAAAAGGATACAGCATAAAATATAATTCTTTGCGTGTGTATTGCGGAAACATACTGATAAGTTTGTCGGGAACTTGTTTGTCTTTTGCCATTACTTAGTAACTACTGATACTTCTTTGTAAAACTTAATACCTGCAATAATATCACCATCGTTAAGTGATTCTTTGTTAGCCTTAATCCATTCACGAACTTTTGCCTCGTCAACCATTAAGAATTGAACAGGAACTCTGCTAAGGTCAACAACATCAAATTTCCAATTGTGTCTGATGTTAGATGCTTTTTGTGATTCTAACATAGCTAACTCATGGTTAATGCTGTCTTCAAATAAACTGTTAGCTGGAGCTTGCTGTTTAAGTTCTTGCTCTCTTCTTAGTAATTCTAAGTTCCATTCCTTAATTTGATTTTTAAGGTACTGAATAGAATTGTTAAGAGGTTCAGATAAATCTTTAGCAACTGCATCAACTTTTTTACCTGCATCAAGGTAAGGCTTTTTAAGTTCTGTCCTTTTCTCTTCAATCAGTTTTAAGTGATTGTTTACTGCGGATAACTTTTGATTTGCAATAGCTAAAGATACATCGTCTGTAACTTTAATTTGTAACGCTTCTTCAGATAACTGAATGAATACGTCTTTTGTAGATTGTAGTTTACTCCATTCTAAATCTACTCTGTCGGTTGTTGTGATTGTGTTCATGACTGATAGTTTTTATATGTATAACGTAAAAATTTGTACAATGTTACAAAATTAATAATCAATTTGCAAATTATTTTTGTAAAATCTTACAATTATTTTTTCTTACTAAACTTTTTCTTTGCTTCCGACTTAACTTTATCAAGACTGTTTAGTTCTCTTTTGTAGTTCTCGTTCAGTCTTTTTTGTTCGTTCTGTAACTTTGCTTCGCGGTCTTTAACACGTTTGCTGATGGTTTCAGGCATCAATATAGCTTCGTCAGGCAATACACAGAATAAAGCTACTTCGTGCATAATAAAGTAATAGTTACCTTCAAAACGAATAGTTCTGTTTTCAAGGATGTTAAACATTACTTTGCTTCCTACTTTGATACGAGGATCACAATTATCAGCAACAGCCATTACTCTACCAATATTATTTTCTTCGGCGCTTTCTGTTAAGATAATTTTTGATACTTCTTTTTCTTCTTTGATTTTTTCTAAAATCACTGACTTGTTTAGTGGAATCGGAAATCCTGCCGGAACATCGAATCCTTTTTTTGTTGTTTTACTCATGTTTATTTGTTTTATATGTTTTCCATTCTCCCATTATTGTGTCTGCTATTGTATATGCTACAATTTCTTTTTCTTTGTTATAAAAATTAATCCTGTATGACCCGTAGTTATCAGAAGTAAATAATCCCATTTCAACATCAAGTTTTAAATCATTTCCAAATTCAAGAATAATGTAATTTTCAATAATTTCTTTTAATGTTTTTACAAAATCTTTTTGTCTATTTTTCCAGTAATTATCTAACGTAGTAGTTGTTGTGTAGTTCATTTTCTTAAATCTATAAAGTAATTAGTTCTAACATTCATTAATTCATTTTTTACTCCGTGCCAATAAGGAACTTTGTTTTGTTTACAATTTTCCATTATTTTTTCTACTGATAAAATAGAACATTCTTTTGCTAGTTCTAATGTTTTGCAAACTTTTAAATACTGATTAAGTATGTAATTTGCTTCGTTTTCTACTGTTTTCATGCTCTTTGATTATTAAGTTAACAATATTTTCAGCATCCTTTTTTACATTTACCCAATGTTTATTTGTTTGACTTGGGTCATGCCACCTATTATCTAATTTTAAATCGTAACATAAATAGTTGTAAACCATTTCAATTAATTTTTGTTTTGTTTTCATGTTATTTGTTTTTAGTTGTGTTCATGTTAAACGTGTGATTAAAGCATAGCTTAATATCATTACTGTTGTAATGCTTAATTACGCCAGTATTCTCAAGAGCTACTGCCCAAATAGTATTTTCGTGTGGACCATAATCAATAATGAATAAAGCCATTCCGTCCCCGTGAGGCGTTGATACCCACAATATTTGTTTGAACTCATGTATTGTTGTCATTTCTTTTCGCTTAATATCATATCTAACAATACTGCGTAGTTAGCTAAGTCCAATACGCTATCTCTTATGCTCTCATTATTAGGTTCACCTTTATTGTTCAGTAAAACTCCCAATCTTGCAACCTTAGTAGCTATCAACGATAAACAATTAATTTCAGGGGAAACTCCTACTATTGCTCCTGCTGTTTTAAAGTTACTCAAACGGTCTGCGTTGGCATAATCGTTTCCTTTGCTCATCATTACTTCCGCCATTCTGTTAATCATTCTTTCGAAGTGGCGATGCTGTTGTTCTGTTGTCATTTTGTATTTAGAAATTTATCGTCAATTAATTTTATAATTTTATCAGACTTCTTTTTAGCAAATATTGATGTCTTTGATATTGACTTTGCAATTTTCTTTATTTGCTCTAATTCTTGATGAGTTATTTTAAACATGATTAAAAGAATGGATTACCATTATTGTTAGGTGTGTATTTATTTACTACTTCTTTATTTTCTCTTTTTTCTATTTCGTTAAGCGCCATTTTAAATTCAGATATTGTTACTCCATTACTAACGTCGTAACCTTTCCATTTTAATAAACCAATTTGTTTTTCTGTTGCTGGTTGTGCGCTGATAATTTCACTACACATTTTCTTTGTGTATTCTACATTAACTGTATCATATCCTAAACGAGCTATCCATGCTAATTGTTTTTCGGTAGCAGGCTCTTCCATCTTAATAGAGTTACTAATATAAACTTTTGGTAACGCGAATAAATCAACTTTAACGTCTTTTTTAGATGTAGCTACTACATAGGCTATCTTTCTTTCTCTTTCATCAATTAAGGCTTTCTTTTTAGCCTTAGTCATGAATACTTTCTCTTCCGTTGCTTTGCCTGAATCTAAGCTCCAAGCGTTAATTAGCTTGTGCCTTGTTGTACTATCAACAAAATCAAGTATGACACAATTCTGCCCGTATTTAGCAATAAAGTTCTCATCTTTTAAACGGGTGCCTCTGCCGATACATTGCAAATATTTAGATAACGACTTAGTCGGAGCGCAATTACCTATAACTCCCGTGTTTCTGTGATCGAATCCAGTAGTTAAAATACCTACATTAGTTAATACTTGTATTTTACCCGCTTTAAAATCTTTAATGGTTTGTGACCTATCTCCTGTTGATTCTTCATCAGACGAAACAGCATTACAAATAATTCCTTGTGATTTAAACTCTTCTGCTAAATGTAAGCTATGTTTAATATCAACACAAAAGAAAATACCCTGTCTTCCTTCTGCGTATGTTTTGTACGAATCTACAATTAGTTTATTCCTTTGAGGTATATCTACTTCGTTTGATAAATCTTTAGCGTTAAATTCACCGCCTGTTGTTCTGACGTTATCAAGTGATAAATCAGTTTTAATTCTTACAGCATCTAACTCGCACAAGTAACCGTCTTTAACTCCGTCCGCAATATCGTAACTATAAACTATTTTATCAAACATATTACCTAACTGCATACCATCTAAACGCGTAGGCGTTGCCGTTAATCCCAATAATAGTTTAGGTTCAAAGTATTTTAAAGGATCGGAGAATGTACGACTAAGGAATAGGTGAGCTTCGTCACAGATAATAGCATCAAAATGGTCTTTTGGTAATTTATCTAATCTTCTGTATAGCGTTTGAGCAGAAGCCATTACTACGCTTCCATCAGGATAAAAAGCATCTGCCTTTATTAATCCCATTCTGAATTTAATACCTCTACATCCGAACATTCCCGAACCATTATGGACCCAATTAATGAATCCTATATCTTCAACAGCATCAGTAAGCTCCTTATCAAACTTTTCGGATAAAAAGGCTAAGGCTGATTGTTGTACTAATTCTTCGGTATGGGTAATCCACAATACACGCTGAAAGTTAAATTGTTCTATGGCTTTAACGGCGGTAAAGGTTTTGCCTGTGCCGGTTGCCATTACTAATAACTGTTTCTTAACGCCATTGTCAAGTTCTTTCTTAACAGCATCAATAGCTTTGATTTGATAATCTCTTAATGGTTTCATTTATTACCTGATAGTTTAATGTTCTAAAAGCGGTTTTAAATAGCCGTAGACCGCTACTACGCTAACTTACGATTTAGTTTCTTAGTGGTTGGTTGTGAATGCTATTCACATTAACCAAACTTGAAAGCTTACGTTCTCTGCGCGCATCAGAGATTTTGTAGCCAAGACAGGTACTGCCCCTGTTTCTTAGTATTTTGCTTTTTATCGCGCAACTATGAGTTACTTTTACTCTACCTGACTATGTAATCGCGCTTCAAGTTATTTGTTTCTTACGATACGTGTAGCACCTATATTATTACATTAATGCTATTCTACGCTATGTAATAAGCCTCAACCATCAATCACAAACCTGCATAAAACAGGACTTACTTGAAACGCAACAATTTCGCAGGGGCTATGATTTTCTTACGGGAATAGAGCATAACAATTACCCTGCAATGCTTTTAAAGAACTAATTTGTGCAAAATTACAAATAAAATCATTACTTTCCAAATAAATTTTTACAAAAGAATAATGATTGTTGAAAACATTATTTAATTACCTGTATTTATAAGCTATTTTAATACCTCCTCAGAACTATCGGTATGTTACAAATTAATTTAGAATAAATCTAAACAAGTATCAATTTATCAGATAGTTAAGTATTAAATTGTAAAAACTTTACAATTACATAAAAATAATCAGCTTAATTATCAGACAGTTACAACTTATGTTAATGTAAAATTGTAATATGTATTGATTTTAAGCGTTTTATATTTTACATTTGCGTATAAATTTTGAATATTTTCAGAATTTATATAAATAATATAAAAACTATCAAAGTGGGAATCAACAGACAGGGAAACAATCGCAGGGTTCAAAAGACTGAAATTGAAACTTTATTGGATTTTAGAGAACTATCAATTCATAAATCCAATAGAGTTATTACTAAAAACTTTACAGCGTATATAACAGGATCCGAAACAAATCTTGCAAGACTACTGACGTTTTTAATATTTGAAGCAAAGAGAAATAACGTATTAGAATTTAATACTCACTTGTTAGTTAAGTACGGGCAATATTTAGAAGCTGTTCAAAATAAGTTTGGTAATGAAGTTAAGACGCGTAAAACGGTAATGTTTAACAGAAATGATTTTCAGCAGTTAGTAAGGTTAGGAATTATCATCCCAATTGTACCTAAAGAGAAATTGTTTTTAATAAACCCGGCGTTAACATACCATGAAGGTTACTACAATGAACAAGCAACTTACATGAAAGCTTACGAGAACATCTATGCGCTGTATGTTTTTGGAGGATACGATAAAAAGGTATTACATTCTTTAATAGTAACGGCGGCAAAAGAGTTTTATAATAATTGTTTAAATAAAAATATATGATAAATTGGAAAAAAGGAACTAAACTGGTTTGCATCAAATCATTTAGAGGAATTAACAAGATGGGACAAAAGTTGTCCTTTATACCTCCGCAAAAAGACGTAATCTATACGTTTGATAGAGTAAAAGGTTATGACGATACATTTTCTTGTTGGTACATAATGCTTGAAGAGTTTCCGGGAACAGGCGGATACAATCATTCTCATTTCAAGCCACTGAAAGACGTATTAGATTCTCAAAGTGAAGAGTTGGTAAAAGAATTAGAGGAAGAAATTAACCAAGAACAAATGATTGAACATGAAAGATAATATGTGGTCCACAGCTATAAGTGTTTGCGTTGACATATTGGAGCGCAGAAACTTTGAGAAGAAATTACCTGCTACTCATGGAGGAATATTCTATGACTATGTAGTTACTAAGTTTCCTATTGAGTTTTCAATGGAAGAGAAAGGTAAGATATGGTCTGATGTAATTAAGGAGTATAAACAAAAGAACGGATCTTATTCAGAACTATTTAAAACAGACTTAAAAGAAAACAGGACTTGTTTAAATATTTACAAGGGTGAGTTAGTAAGATTGTTTTTTAAGAACAACAAAGAGTTATTAAACGAATTTAAACCAAATCAAGATGTTAACAAAACTGATTGAAATACCCGCCGAAACAAATAATGAAAAGATAGACTTTTTATGCAGATTAATATCAATAACTGCTGATCCTGAAATCTTTGTCATCAAGACGTTGTTTAATATCAATAATGGTAAGCAATGCTTAATGGATACATACGCAAAGAATGTAGCCTGCATAAATGGTGATGTAAACATAAACACGTTTAATGTATCTTTGTCGCGGTTAATGAAAAAGAATGTAGTTGCTAAAATAGGTAAACTTTATTCGTTACATCCGATATTTTTAGGTATTAATGAATCAGAATCAATAACAATAAAATGGAAAAATTAATAAATAAATTTTTAGACTTATCAAAGTCAATAGAGTATCACTATCAGTTAGGCTTGAAAGATAAAATGGAACTATATAACTATTGCGACTACATAGGTAAGATAGATTTATATATTTTTTTCCTAAACGAGAAAATAACTTTAAATAAATTAATGTATGGTTTAACAAAAGAAAATTCTGGTAAAGGCAGGAGCGTTCCTACAAAGAAATATTTAAAAGACGGTAAACAAATAAATACATTTACTTATAAAAGTATGAGTAAGCATCAATATCATATTGAGCGTAAAAAGACTTATAAGCTAATAGATAATATTAAGTATTTACACTCATATAAAAAGAATCTGAATGTTTACTTTCTAGACAATAACCTGTATTCTAATAATGAAAGTTTAATAAAGAGAATAGTTGCTGAATTAAATAATATTGATGAATTTATAAGAAAAAACAAACCATGAGCAAAGCAGAAGAAATCCGTAAAAAGTTCGGAGTTAAAAGTGAGCAAACTACCGAAGTAAAACAAATCTATGACGAAATAGAAAGAATAGCCGATAAGTGTAAGTCTTTAATTTGGCACGATCAGATAAGCCATAATGCTATGAAGGAGTTGAAGAAACAAGGTTTCTCGGTAGGATATGAAAATAATTGTTACATAATAACTTGGTAATTATGAAGCCTGAAGAAAAAGCGAAAGAACTTTATTTAAAATATTATATTCCTGATTATTGTTTTGCTAAAGCCGGCATGAGTTCAGATTGGAGACAAACAGCATCTAAAAAATACGCAACAATGGTAGTTGATGAAATAATTGACAACGGGATAAAGTGGATGCCTGAAGTTGACTGGTGGATTGAAGTAAAAAAACAAATACAATTAATATGATACCTAAAAAGAAAGCAGAGAACTTAAAAGAAAAGTTCGGTAAAGAAACAGCGTTTAAAGTAGTAGATGAGATACTTGATGCTATTAAGGAATATCAGTACAGTGCTTTAATACATAAGCAGGTATTTGATTATTGGATAGATGTAAAAGGCGAAATAAAAAAGTTGCCTGCAACATAAAAATTTAACACTTTTTATTTGGAAATTAAATAATCATTTCCTAAATTTGCATTCATACACTTTTTTAAAGTAGAGCGGGGAAGTTTACCTGATAGTTCTTCTCCGCTTTTTAAAGTTAAAAACATTCAGGGACGAAAGTTAACAGAGTATCGTTTTTTTAAACGCAACAACAAAAGTGAAAGACATTGTTTACACACATACAGAAATTAGCTCTGCCGTAAAAGATGGTCAAAAACCATTGCGTAAAGTTGTTGTTACGCCGGAGGGCTTTCGTCATTTAAGAATAAATCCGCAAGTAGTTAAGGTTATATCCGATGAGGGTAATTTAAAGTTACTTGCGGTATTTTTAAGACTAAAATCTGTTTACAGTAATTCTTGCATATACAATGTAACTGACAGTAAATTGGCGGCGATATTAAAAGTATCACGTCAGACAGCAAACAGGTTAAGAAACCGTTTAGAGCGTTTAGGCTGGGTAAAGTATCACGGTAACAACTTAATGTTATTAAAGGTAACAGAAATAAGCCATGAGTATATTCAGAAAGACGTTGAAGGTTTCAGCAGAAAGGCTAATGTATATTTAGAAGTAAAGAGTAAACAATTAAAAGACATTGAAACCTATTTAAGGTATTTAATAATAAAGCAGAAGGAGATAAACAAGAACTACTTATTGGAGTTACGTCAAGACCTATCTAATCCGAAGAGTGTTAAGCAATTTAAAAAGTTAGCAGAGCGCTGTAAGAAATTAGGCATAACAGCCTTAAACGGTGAAATTGACTATCAGCTTCAAATAAGTTATAAAGGACTTGCAAAGCTTCTAAACTGTTCAGTAGGATCCGCCTACAATTACCTCCGTAACCTCGCGCGGAAAGAAGTTCTCAAAGTACACACCAAAAGAGAAGTAATAAAGAAGAACATACAAGAACATATATGGAACGACTTCCTGTCCTACCAAGATGTATATAAGAACTGCTTCTACTCCTACGGATACATAATAAAGAACCACTGCAATAAATATAACCTATTAGCATAATGCTCATATTTTGAATATAATATATCCGAAGAATTCATTCCGCAAGGAATACCCTAATGTATTTTAAAAAGTATTTAAGAATCTAAAAGGATAATAAGTACCAATAAGCAATATCCTACAAGCATAACAAACCTGCCTACCCAATCTTAAATACACCCCATAATGTCTAAATAATAGCTAAATAATGTCTAACCATACCCATCAACACCTAGTAGACATTTTATACCCCTGATTAGTATTATATCACCTTTGGGGGAGGGATATAAAACCTACCTACCTATCTATCCTCCCTATTTACCCATTTTTCTGCCTTTTAAGAACACTTTTCCATCATTACCTTGCCTACCTACCATTAAATACATTTAAGTGGCTTAAATCGGCTAAAATCAATTATTGCAGTAATGACTGGACTGTAATCTTTCACCGTATAATTTATTTCTCAAGCCTTTTAGCTTGGCTGTTATTTGATTCTGATATATTTGAATAATCTTTTCCAGCTCATCAGGATTTAATATCTCTAGTAGTATTTTTTGGTTACTGTCTATGCCATTTTTGTACTTTTCAGGGTTTAAAATCTGTAATTGCAGTATGATAGTATGGATTAATACTGCTTTTAATTCATCTTTACTCATAACGTTAAATTTTTGGTTAAAAATACACTAAAAAATTGGAAAAAAGGCATTTTTGTAACTGCTTAATTTATAAATAGTTAGTCTACTTTGTCCACCGAGCGAAGACAAAAATTTCAGCACCTAAAAATACCTTAAAAAATGGGTGCCTTTCCTACCTTATTTTAACTATAAAACCATATTTAAAGACTTTAAAGTATCTGAAAAGTCTGCTACGGTACCGTTAAAATTAAATAATATATGACGCCCGGCGGAGCCATCGGCAGAACATTGCCGGCAGAAATACTCATTTTTAGCCTCATAAAACGTTAAATGATGTTTTATTGATTCTTCACCACAACATGAGCATGATTTTTCATTAGCGTCAATCATTGGAATTATTTCCGTGATGCTGATTAAGTTTTCAATTTTTAATTTCATGGTTTCTAGATTTTTAAATTGTTAATTATTTGATCGCTTGCCTACCTAATTTTAAATACTATTTTTTCAGATGTTTAGGTAAATATTTATAATTAATTACAGTTTCGCTCCCGTCTGGGTATCTTACAATGGCTAATTTTACGCCGTTGCTCGTGTATGTTTTTATTATTGTCATTGTTTTATTATTTTAATAATTAATAAATACTACAAATAAATCAAAATTTTTGCCGTTACTATATACGTTAAACGGTTTAAATTCTTCTGTGTATTCGCAAAAAATTAGTTTAGCTTTTTTTGGTAGCTCTTTTTGGTGGCTTACAATTGTAGCGTTGTAAACTCTTTTTAATCCTTTTACGTCTGTTTTCATGGTTTTATTATTTATACGTTTTTGTAAAGTTTTGAAAATATTTAAAATTTATATCATTTTGTAAAGTCTTTTAATACTTCGTTTATTGCTATTATTGCAAATTTAGTATGTCCGGCAATTACTGCGCTATCATGCCAACAATCTTTTAATTTGTCGTTCTCTTTGTTTTCTTCATATAGCTTTAAATTAATTTCTAAATACTTTAAAACCTGTTCTAATTTAATTATGTTATCGTTCATGGATTTTAATGTTTAATGTTTGTACTAACAAATTTAATTGCGTTTATTTTTACTAAAAAATCTAAATCAACGGGACGTAAATAATCATTTATAAGCGTTTCAACTATTTTATTAACCTGTTTGTTTTTGTGGCGTTTTAAATAATCGTACGCGCGTTTAAATATTGTTTTTTCTTTATTGTCTAGATTTTTAAACGTTTTGTTGTTTGCCTTTAATTTTGGCAGTAATTCAGCTACTAACATAATTTTAAATTTTAAAAGGGTTTAAATGAATTATTCTATTTTTATAAATTTTTATTTTGTCAGTAACTTTATTACTGTATTGAATAAAAATAAAACTATTGTTTTTAAAAAATTTAGCGTTGTTTATTTGTCGTTTAGCTTCGTTTATTTCATATTCTTGAGCTAACCAATTAATAAATAAATTTTTTGTTTTTTTTGTTGGCTTATAAGGTATCATAACTTTAAATTTTAATAGATTAATAAATTCTTTTAATTAGTTGGCATTTTACCACTGCAAACGGCGGGCAGTTTTGAGCTTCGCAAACTATAAATTTTGCCGTGTCTGCGTCTATTGCTGTCGTGGTTATGCTAAATTTTCCGCTGTCGCTTTTTAGCGTGATTTTATAAATATTCATTTTGATAGTTTTTAAATGGTTAGTTAATTATTTTAATAATTCTAAAATTTTACGTTCTGTTTCTTGTATGTTATAAGATTGGAACACTATACCGCCACCATATTGTTTGTTATGGAATTTTTTACCGCCTATTTGTTTAGCGCGTTGCAATGCGAAATTATATTCTACATTTACCCAACCAAAGAGGCTTTTATTTCCACTTTCTTGAATTTCTTTTTGTTCTTCGTCACTGATTAAATTTAAGTAGTGACAAACATAACGAGGATTTCCGTTTACGTCGTTATTTACTCTTTTGAATTGAATTTTATTAGTTTCCATGATTATAAATTTTAAAAGGTTAATTAATTATTTTATATTATTATTCAAACATATTATTATAAATATTATTACAAAATTCCTCAAAACATAACCAAACAACAAAGGTATAATGAGGTAACTCGTAACGGTTTTTAATAGCTTCGCCGATTCTATCTTCTAAATCTGTTTTAAATTCTTCTAAATCGTCAATATGTTTAATATAAAATTCTTTGCAGTCATTATGATAAATAAACTCTCCTATCATTCCAGAGATACAACCGCCATGTTGCAAGTCTTCAAAGAAACTTTTTAACTGTTCTTTTGCTTTGCCGTCGTAGTTAGTTGCATGATCTAAAATGATAGTATTAAAATCATTTAAAAAGCTCATGTCATTAATAAAGTTACTTTGTACGTTATCAGTTAATAATTTAACTAATTTGTTGTTGTTGTTTACTGTTGCTTTCATGGTGATAGTTTTTAAATT
>Ga0315906_10000937_pt1 | contig 44480 bp, 39 predicted proteins | sample LakEriMetagenome_4_FD_203526 | JGI IMG/M metagenome (GOLD analysis project Ga0315906, IMG submission 203526) | Freshwater fungal communities from buoy surface, Lake Erie, Ohio, United States - Buoy 2 MA122 | ecosystem: Environmental > Aquatic > Freshwater > Lake > Lake biofilm | place: USA...
CGTTGAGAATGTTAGTGCCGATGAATCGACCATCGTCACTGCCCTTGCCCTTTGTGTTTGCAGTCGCAAGCACAGTAAAGCCAGCAGCAGGATGCACAACCTCACCAGTCTTCTTGTCGAAGTATGGTTTGCCCTCAAGAATCGGCTGCAAGCAGAGAATGTCCTCGGTGCCAAGGTCACACTCATCAAGAAGAAGCACAGCACCACGACGCATCGCAGTCAGCACAGGTCCCTCGCGGCGAACGGTGCTACCGTCAATCAACTCATAAGAACCAATGAGGTCGGACTCATCGGTGCGCTTGGTGATATTCACGCGAACCAACTCACGCTTGAGCGCAGCACACACCTGCTCAATCATCATGGTCTTGCCGTTACCAGAAAGACCAGTGATGTAGATAGGGTAGAAGATTCGCGAACTGATAATGTTCTTCAGATCGTTGTAGAATCCGAACGGAACATAGGTGCCATTCTTTTGCGGCACAAACGATTCAGTCACATTCTGCGCACGACGAGACGCAAGATTCACAACCTGCGCGACGGGAGCCATCGCAACAGCAGACACAGATTGCTGTTGAACGACAGGAGTCGCACGACCAGCACTCTTGGGTGCAATGTTGAAAGTATTGCGAGCAACCTTGCGCTCACGAAGAATAAAATACGGGAAATGCTCAACCTTGTTCTTCTCAAGGAACGCATTGAGTTCCTTGAGCGAGATGGTTTCCTTGTCGTAGTGCGCATGCAACTTCTCAAGAAGTGCAACCTGATCACTGGTAGAATAATTCGGCTTTCTCATTTCAATATCACTCACTGTTTACATTATAAAATTAGACGGGAACCAAACGGAAACGCTCAACATTGAGACCGTCAGCGGGAATGAAGCGAACCTCATCACCATCAACCTCAATCTCAAATGCCCAGTTAGGCGATTGAGCGCGAAGAATACCATCAGCGCATTCAGTAAACTGAAGTCGCGCCACCGTTTCAAGGTCACTAGGAAACTTAATTTCATTCATCATAGAACCATTATACCATGAAACACACATATAAACAACAGTAAAAACTCTAATAGAATCAATAACTTACGCTGCCCACTTCAAACTCGCCGAGATTTCCTCGGCGAACTGAGTGACAAGAGCACGGCTGGACTTCTTGCTGTTCACAGACTTGGAGAATTCATTTGCCATCTTGTTCTTGGTCATACCAGCAACAATCTGCATCTCATCTTCAGCAATCGCACCATTCGCAGACTGGATGTAGAAGTATTGATCATAACCAAGATTTTGAATAGCAACAAACTTCTCTTCGCGGAACTGTTTCTTGATTTCGCGAGCCTCTTGATAATCGATTGTCTTTGACCATTCAAGATCCTTACACAGTCGGCTCACATCATTCTTGGTAGCAAGGAAGAAGCCAAGATGTTTACAACCAGTGACCTCGCGAACCAACTGCGTCAGTGCAGCCTGAGTGTTTCCATCTACACGAATCTTCTTCTTTGTCTTTTTGTCAATCAAGTATACAACACCATTGCGGCTATAAGGCAGAAGAATACCATCACTGCCTTCACCATCAGTCAGATAGATGACATTGACGATATCCAACTTATGCTTGGCACGAAACTTATTAATCATGTCACGCGAAGCAAGCAGAGTCTGCTGGAACGGAGTACCATTCAGACCAAAGCCAGCCTCTTCCCAATTGTAATAGAACAAACCATGATCATTGTCATTGGAAACTTGGCGATAATGACCGCGCATATACTCATTTGCAACAATGCAAAGATTCGTAAATGAACGGCGATAGTCAGTGGGAGAAAGAGTCGAACCAATCAGATGCTTGAGGTGAAAGCCATATTCATCAATTCGACCAGCACCACTTTCGTTGGTTTCTGATGTAGTAAACTTCCCAGAACCATTCATCTGCGGACCACTCGATATATACCAGTCATTGCTGAAACCATATACATCGAACGGAATCTTTGCAAGACGACAAAACGAAACAAGCACGAGGCACTGCTCAATCGTATTGCGGAGAATATCAGACATCGAACCAGACATGTCAACATACATGATCATGCCATGATTCTTGCCCTTCGGCACAACTGAGATTTTCTTGAACAAGTCATTGGTAAACTTGTAGTTGTGCAGTGCACTCATATTCAACTCACCAGTCTTGGCGGTCTGAACACGAGCATAATCCGCAGCCTTCTTACGCATCTCGAATTCCTTCAAGATATGCATGATAAACTTCTTGTTGTTCGCATTGAACTTGCGCACACACTTGGCAGCAACAGTCTCATAAGAGATACCATTGCGACCATATGGGCGATTAGGATCAGCAACCTGATCGCGCATCCACTTTTCAAGATCATTCATCACAACATGATTTTGAAGAATAATCTTGGAGAGATTGGCTTCAGGCAACTCAATCATGTGTATCTGACCAGACTCATTGATCAGTTCCTGCTCGCGCTGACGGAAATTGCGATCAGTGACGGACTCAGGTTCATCATCAGATGCATCAGAGTCATCAGAGTCATCTTGTTCGCCAGTGGCATTATTCTGCGAGTCATTCTCAGACTCATCAGAATCTTCGTCGCTGTCTTCGCCATCTTCGCTTTCGCTGCCATCTGATTCTTCATCCAAGTCAGAATCATCAGAGTCATCGCTATCATCAGCATCTTCATCGGAATCATCATTGAAGTCTTGGAATTCAGACTGCTCTTGCTGGCGCTGCTCTTGAATTTCTTCTTTCAGATCATCCATATTATTGATCTGAGACTTTTGCTCTTCCTTCTGTTGCTTGCAATAAGCATACACGCGACGAGCAACATCAACAACCTGATCCCAAGTCTCAGCATTGTCGATGTCAATAAGAAACGCACGCTCATCATCGTTGAACGCAACAGGAAGATGCGCACCCATCTTGTAACGAAGATTGATGCGATCAATTAGATTGAGTTTGTTGACATCGACATTCTTGACACCAAAGAAGTCACGTTCATACAATCCCTTGTATGCCTCAGCGAATGACTTTGAAAGACCAGGGAACTTGCGTTTGACCTGTCGTTCAATGCGCGCATCCTCGATGACATTCAAGAAATCCTTGAACTTGCCGAGTGGCTTGCCGTTTTCATCATGAATCGCAGAGTGCCAACCAGCCTGTGGCGTGTTAAGTGCATGACCGACTTCATGACCCATGAGCAAGTCATACAAATGACCGTCCATGTCCTTCCAGACAGGACACACGAGAGTGCGTGACTTGAGGTCGAAGTATGCGGTCTTGGTATTCTGGTGTGAGACCGTGATATTCTCAGCCGCCAAGAGTTTGGCGAGCAGAGATTTAGAGTTCTGTAAATTCGTATTCATACAACCATTATCCCATTAAAACTAGGAAAAGGCAACAGGGAAAAACCCTATATGAATCAATAACTTACGTCATCCCTGGTTATAGACGAATTTCGCGGGTTCTTTCGGAGCCTCGAAATTCAATGCCCCACTGCCACCAAGAATTTGTATCTTCGGTTCTTGTTTCTCAACCACTGGCTGAACCTGCTGACTTGTCATTTGTTTTTGAAGCAATTCTTGTTGTTCGATATATTTCTTCCACCGCTTCATATTTTGTTTTACTTTTTTCTTCGCCAAGTCTAATTTGATTGGGCTCACAAGATCAGTAAACATCTTTCCATCTAAATGATCGATCTCGTGTTGAACACAAACTGCAGTCAAGCCATCAAACTCTTGCTCAATCCATTCGCCATTGATTGCTTGAAACTTTATCTTAATATGATCAGGTCTTTTGAGTTTCAAATATAATCCAGGATAACTCAAGCACCCTTCCGACATATCTGAAAGTGTATCTGATTTTTCGATAATCTCAGGATTGATCAAAGTCCAAATTTGTTCACCCATGTTAATGGCAAACATGCGTTCAGTTCTTCCGCATTGATTTGCAGAAAGACCAAGACCTTGAGACTTTGATAATGTCTCAGCTAATGATAGTGCGACTGTGTCAGCATTTTTTCTATCTGCTGCAGTTTCAAGTTTTACTGGAATAGTTGGCTGACGAAGAATTGGATCATAGAAATCTACCAATTTATAAATTTCATATTCAATCAACGAGCCATTATGATACTTTACTATTTTTGCCATAATTACACCATTTGTGAGAAGTTCTTAACTTTCCCGAATCGAATTGTATGCTTGAACTTATCAACCATCTGATCAGACTTATGTGTGATCACGAAGATATTTGTACCTTCATTCATCATATTTATCAACTTCATAAATTCTTCAGTACCATTAATGTCAAGAGAACCATCAAAGACCTCGTCGAAGATGAGCAGATTTGTATTGACACTGTTCTTCAACTTGGCGACCGACCTCCAAGTGAACAAGAGTGCTAGATCAATACGTTTCTTTTCACCCTCTGAGAAGTTTTCATAACTGAAATCATCTCGGTGACGAGACTTGATGGTCTCCTTGAACTCCTCGTCAATATTAAAATTGACAAAGAAGTCCATCGCAGCCAAATACTTATTAACCAGTTTGTTTATGACTGGAACGTACTGCTTAATGATTTTCGACTTAATCCCGCCATCTTTAAGCAACTGCGCGACAATATCGTAGTTTTGTGTTTGTTCAGATACTTCTTTTCTTTTATCGTTAAATGCTTGTAGTGCGTTGAGTAATGTTTTGCTTTGTGCCTTGAACTCATCGCTCATGGCTGGTTTGCTTTCTATTTCTGCAATCTCTGTTTCAAGTTTCGCGATGTACTTTCGAATCTGGCTGCGAGAAGTATTAATACGCACAAGATCTTGCTCAAGAGACTTGAGTTGTTTTTGAACTGCTTTGATGGTATTGATTCGCTGTAGAACGGCATCACTCTCTTCCTTTAGTTTTGTTAGACCTTCGGTTAGTTCTGTGATTTTACTATTACAAGTGTGTACTTTTTCGTCTTTGTTATTGATAGCCTGATCGCAGGTTGGACAAGTCGAATTTACAGAATAGAACTCGATGTCTTTCTCGAGTTTCTGGATATTCCCTTCGATCTTGGCTTCAAGTTGATTTAGTTTGTTGAATTTTCTAGTTGTATTATCTTCGTCTGCAGTTTCGTTTACTATTGTATCAATTTCTACTTCTTTAGTTGTTGCTTCTGTTTCAAGTGAAGAGAGTGATGCTTTATTCTCTACAACTTCTTGTTTCTTTGCGTCTATAATTTCTTTCGTATTTTTCTTGAGTTCGTCAAGATGTTTCTTATGCAATTCGATTTTATCTTTGGTATTATCAATTTGTATTTTAAGTTGTGCTGCTTCGTCTTTCAGAGTATGCAGTTTATTCTTCACGATTACATTCATTGAAGAAAAGATTTGAATATCAAGCAGATCTTCAATCACTGTTCTACGGTCCGCTGCTGACAACTGCATGAACGGAGTGAAGTTTGTTGATCCCAGGATTACAATCTGCGTAAATGATTTGTAGTTCATCTTGAGAATAACTTTCTCAAGATAGTCCTGATAATCTTTGGCTTTGGCGTCTTGATTCAATAAACTACCATCAACATAAATCTCAAAAGTGTTTGGCTTAATACCACGAACAACTTTGTAATTGATCTTGCCAATCTTAAATTCGATTTCTACAACGCAATCTTTTTCGTTGATTGAGTTGACGAGTTGTGGCTTATTGATATTACGAAATGGTTTGCCGAACAATGCAAACGTAATTGCATCAAGAAACGTGGATTTACCTGCACCATTCTCACCAACAATGAGCGTTGTTGGATGCGCACCAAGATCGATCTCAGTAAAGATATTTCCAGTTGAAAGGAAGTTCTTGTATCGAACTTTAGAAAAGAATATCACACAGTCTCCATGGACAATGCTTGATTGTACACATCGCGCAGAACATTCTTTATTTTATCTGATTCTACTGGCAATGTCAAGCCATCAACATACTTATTTAAGATTGTAATTGTATCTTCTGCTTGATCAATATCGACTTCGACGTTGTCAGTGATCTCAGAAAAGTCTTCAACAACCGCAACCTCGAGTGGAGACGCTTTTGTAATTGTATCAATCAATGTGTCAAATAAGAATGAGTTATTACGCTTCTCGACAACAATCTTGAGAAACTTTCCATTCAAGTAAGAATAATCAGCATTTACAATATCGTTATAATACAACTCATCATCGTTATATTTGATCTTGTAAAACATCTTTTCTGGATTGGGAATAAACGTCAGTTCTCGAGTCTCTGTATCAAGAACATGAAACCCACGTTCATCGTTATAATCAGCCCAAGTCATTTCTCCAGGAGTGCCGACATATACAATACTGCCGCTGTTGCTCTTGTGATGAAAATGACCAGAAAGAGTGAGATCGTACTTGTTTAGAATACTTGGATCCATGCCTTCATGGCAGATGTTGCCGCGATCCATCTCAAAGCCAGCAAGTTCAAAGTGACCGAAGCATATTTGATTGCTGCTGCGCTTGATGAAGTCCATGATCTCGAATTCGTTGTCTTTGCAAATCCACGGAATAATATCAACTCCCATCCACATCGATGGTTTGTCATAAAGAATCACATGATCTTCATAATCCCGCAAGAGCAAGTCTGGCGAGTTTACTTCAAGAGTGTTCTTGAAGAAAATATCATGATTGCCAAGTAACACACGGCATTGGATATCGTGTTTGACTAACTGATCAAAAAAGTAACGACGGCAAAGAGCAAGAGACTGAAAAGAGATATACTTCCGACGATCAAATAAGTCACCCAACTGAAAGATGGTGGTAATTCCATTTTGCACCAAATAAGGAAAGAACGTATTTAGATAGAAGTCTCTGTAATGATTGTGAAAGGCAATGCTATCACCTCTCATGCCAAAATGAGTATCTCCAAGTATTGCAATTTTCACTTCACAACTTCCTCATCAACAAACTTTTCTAATCCTGCTGCTTTCTTGGCTTTCTTTTCTTTACGAGCATTCTCATAATTTACAATAAACTCTGAGATGTTTTCATACAATTCAAACTGTCTAAAAGTTCCATCTTCATTCTCATTGAGTTCAAACTCGTCGAGTATTCCAGCAGTCTCAGTTGATTTGTACTTGACATAGAGTTGCTTCTTTTCTTTCTGAATGCGGCGTAAGAATGCATAATATACTATTTGAGTGAAATAGGCAAATGGATTGCTTGATTTCGCAGGATCAAAATTGTCAACATACATCACGCAGTTTTCAATTGCATCTGCAACCATTTCGTCGCGGAAAGTATATGACAAGAAGTTTGGTTTGTGTGAAAGATTCTCAGCGATCTTCATGAAGCATTCAGCAACATAGCGAGGGATCTGAGGCTTTGGTTGACCAAGTCTCTTTGCCTTGCGAATTGCTGTGCGATATGCAGTCATTTCCTTGAGGAAATCCTTGTTATTGATATAGTGATTCTTTGCCATAATTAGTGTACTGGTTTGTCCTTTTTAGATTGTAATGCTTCGAGTATTGACACGACATTTTCTTGTAGATCTTCTACTTTCTTTGCACGAGCCTTTTTCTTTTGTGGATTCTTTAGATTATGTTCGTTGTTATAAAAAAAGTCAGCAACATATTCATACTGCTCAACAAATTCAGCATTAACTGGAGTTGCAAACAATACATCTGCATTATCAATATCAACTTCCTTGATAGAAATAACAGATTGAGGGAGATATTCCTGCATCGCTAAAATCTGACGACCTTCATCAAAAAGAGTTTCAATCTCAATACGCAATGGCAATTCTACGACGATGTAACCTTCTTTATAGGTCACATATCCAATGATATCATCTGGAAGTGTTCTTAGGCGAACAAATTTGAGTTCGCCTTTTGGCTTATATTCTACAACTTCTTCTGTCATTAACTTATCCTTACGTTATTGGTTGTGAAAGGAAATTTTTCTTCGCTGTAGATCTTCACTCGTTCCTCATAGTGCTTCAATGTGAAGTTCGTATAAGGACCATAACGCAAATCATCAGCAACATCGTAAAGTGTAGCGGCGTCTTTGTTATCACCCAAACGCAGCACACGACCAATGGATTGAAGAGCGCGAATTTTACTCTTTGTTGGTGAAGAGAATATAATATTATGTAGGTTACGGATATTGACTCCAGTAGAGAACGTTCCATAACTCGCTACAATGATCGCATCATTTTCTTGTTCAGTGATATGTCTCACTGCTTCGCGATCTTCAGCCTCAACCCCACCATGAATAAAAAAGACTTTGCGATTGCCAGCCCTCTCTTGTATCCATTCATATAATAGTTTACCGTGTTTTTCAACATAAGTAAATAAAACAAGTGTGTTGCCATTGAGATTCAAAGCAAGTTCAGTGATAAACTTATTCCGACCTTCATGTTGTGTCAGAAAGTTCATCTCATCAGGATATGTAAATCCTTTGACAGTCTTACAAACTATCTCAGGATATTTTAATACAATACACTTGATGCTGAAATTGGCTAATTGTTTGCGTTCAATGAGTTCTTTTGTTGAGATAACTTTAAACGTCGGACCAAACAATCCTTCAAGAACAAGTTTGTTTACTTTACTGTCATCAAGTGTTCCTGTCGTGCCAATACGCACATCACAGTTAATTAACTTTGTCATGATAGAAGTCAATGACTTTGCTTTGAACGTATGTGCTTCGTCGCCGATGATAAAATCAAACTGCGCAAAGTATTTCTTCGGCATGTCGTAGATACTTTGCCATGTAGAGATGATCAGATCAGTATCTGGAATCTTACTTTCACCACCATAAATCTTTTGGCAATACTTGTCTACATCCCAACCATTTAAACTGGAATAGTTTTTGAAGTCAGAGTGCATTTGAGTGACGAGATTGATTGTAGGGACAATCAACAATCCGCGCTTCTTGCCTGTGTTAAGCAAGTGGCGAATCATCATATAGATGATTAACGATTTTCCTGACGCTGTTGGTGAAATGAGTACAGTTCTCTTCTTCGTAAGTCCGACGCTAGAAGCGAGATACTGATAATCTCTCGGCTCCATCGGAAGTGATAAAGCAGTTGCGAGATTTTTCGTGTCAATCGGGTGAACTTCTTTTTCTTCATCGAGGTATTCAAATCCATAATTGCTATCCTTGCAAAACTTTTTGATATACGGAACAAGACCAACATAGATCTGTTTGGTGTTCGTATTTAACAGACGAATCTTGCCGTCCCAATATTTGTTTCGAAAGGCTGGTGAGAATTGATAGCCTGGAGTTGAGAACGTAAAAAATTCAGACATCTCACGAATGATGCCATCATCAGCATGCACCTGAACGTAGATGTTACTAACTTTCTCAACAACGACGTGTTCAATCATCGAGCACCTTGGATAAACTTCTCCCAACCCATGTACTCTTTCAATTGCCATGTGCGATTGTTAAGTTCTTTCATGACATTGGTGCAAAAGTTTGCAGACTCTTCGTGATATGCTTTCTTGCGTTTGAGTTTGTTTAGATCATCATCGCCATCAAGATAAACTTGCATGTCTGATTTAAGAGTAAAACGAAATGGTTCCCAACCAAGTTTATCTAATTCTTCTTGATCTAACTTGCCACTGTAATACATCCACTTGAGTTTCTTTAATTTGTCAAACTCAAGCGATGCGCGTTTGGCTGCAAGATTGTGCAGTGACAAATATTTGTTATACTTGTTATGAATCAATGGAATACGCAAGATCTCTTTGCCAGGTTCCGTAGTATCAACTTCGGAATCCTTTTCCCATTGCTGCATTAATTCTTCGAGTGGAGGTGTTTCTATTTTCATACATGGAATTATACATCATATTCAATCAAAAGACAACTCATACCAAGAGTTGTCTTACAAACATTGCACTAGTATAATGAGTATGTTCGGTATGAACGAACTCTCAATAATTAATATCTAGATTCTTTCGTAATCGTAGTAAGAGAATCTAAACGTTGCATCTGCTGTGACAATATTCTCTGCAGAATCTTGAGATGAAAATAAAATCGTTGAAAGCGATGTTGGAAACAAATCTATAAACTTCACACGAAAGTTTGAATTGTTTTTGTTTGTATACAAACTTAATATTGCGCTGCTATATTGAGGTTTGTTATTATAGTTTGCTCTGAAGTTTGCAGCTCGATCGAGTCTTCTTAAATCCAAATACTCTTTGAAATCAGTTGGAAACGTTGTAGCGCGAATCCAATCATGAATATCTGTCCATGCACGCAGATCTTCATCAACAAGAAACGTGATGTTGAATGTATCATACACAATCTTTTCGCCAGGAACATACAGATCTACAAATGGAGTTTGTCTTGGAATTTCTGTAAGAGAAACTCCAGGAAAGTTTGCAGTTTGACAAAAGTACGTTGTTCCAGGCAAACGATCGAACGTCACTCGAAATTTTGTACTTTGCAAAAGATCTTTGTTGTACGGTGCTCTAGTCAGCGCTGTCATCTATTAGTTTCCGTAATCGGATTATCAAATATTTAGGTAACAAAAAAGGGGGAGTCTTTCGACTCCCCCCAGTTCTTTGCCTTATTGTTTTTATACAGTCGGCAATAACTTACTAGCACATCAATTATTGATTGACGTTTAGGACCTTGAACTTACGATAGTAGTAGTTCGTTCCGTCTGCTAGAGCGCCTGTTCCAGCACCTGTTGCGAAAGGATTTGCAACTAGACCATAACGGGTCTTGAAGCCAACCTTTGGCTGGTAGGTTGTTGGGTCGATTGCGCGAACCATCTGGAGTGGGACGTATGGGCAGTAGAACAAGCCAGCGTCGTAAGCATTTGTACCCTTGTAACCAACAACGACATAGTCGCTACCAGCAACAGAATATGGGTCAACATAGACCTTCAAGCGTCCGAATAGCGTACCTGCGAAGGTGTTGCCAGTGTCGTCAACTGTTAGGTTTGTGTTGTTGCTTAGAGCAGAATTGTAATCAAGAAGACCAGTCATTGCAAGAGCTGATGCCACATCGGTTGAAACGATGAGGATGTTGCCCTTACCACGACGAGTGTCTTTGCTGATCTTATTGGCTGCTTGTTCGATGCGGAATAGAAGTGACTTGTACTTCTCAACCTGCCAGCGACCTGATGTGCCACCTGCTGCATCAGAGATTGTTGAACTTGAAAGGTTGACAACATTCTGTGATACGCTTGTGATACCAACGTTAGCAGTTGCATAGATCGTACGAACAACTTCGCGGTTGATTTCTGCAAGAATTTCAGTTGACAAAATATTTGTCAATTCTGTTTCTGCATCGAGACCGTGAATTGCCTTGAGATCTTGTGCAAGTTCTAGCGTGTAAGCTGCTTGCAAGCCACGTGACTTGGCTGTAACAGAAACGCGATCAATCTGGAAGCCCATGTACTTCATGGTTAGATCTTCTGCGGTTGTTGTTGCCATGCCTGTGCCAGTGTTGGCTAGACCAAAGATTGCATCATTTGCTTCACCAAAGTTTACACTTGTGTTTAGCGTATGATCGCCTGTGCCAGAGTGTGCTGTGTTGGCTTCTGTGTATAGAGCCTCACCGCCACGTGCTGATGCAGATGCATAGACTGAACGCATTGCGAAGATCAAACCTGTTGGACCTGTCATTGGCTGAACGCCGCAGATGTCATAAGCCATTAGGTTTGGTAGTGCACGACGGACTAGACCGATGAGAATTGGGTCGAAACCCTTGATTCCACCTTCTGAGCCAACAACTGGTGACATACCGCCGCCAACTGCGTTGGCTGGTGATGTTTCCCAGAGGTTTTGCATTGTGCGTGACTCTTCCATAAGGGCACGCTCTTGATTCTCTAGAACGAGTGCAGTAACTGCACGCTTGTACGGATCTGTGATCTTTGGGAGTTCTGAGTGATCAAGAACTGGAGCCCACTTTTTTGCATATGTTTCGTTTAGATACATTTTATAACTCTCCTGAGTTCTTAGTTAATTAGGCTTTTGGAGCCGTTTTTGTGATTGCTTTTACATAATGTGCCATTAAACCATGAATTTCTGCTACTTCTGGTTCTTCAACAGCTGTTTCTTGAAGAGCCTTTACCTCACTTGTCACTTTCTTTGCTGGGAAGTAGTTCTCGCGAATAGTTGCGAGCTTATTATTAAAATCACCCTCTGTGGTGAACTCCACGCCCTCTGCGAGCGATTTCATTTTGCCGATTTGTACTTCGGTTAGACCTTCACAAATCTTGCGAATTGCTTCGTTTTTCTTTGCTGCATTTAGTTCTTCAACAATTGCTGCCTTTTCTGTAGCAGCAGTTGTTACTGCTTCTTCAAGAGCAGCAACACGTTGTGCGAGTTCTTCTGCAACATCGACCTTTTCTTCTGGGATTTCGATATAGTGCTCAGAGAATAGGTTCTTGAGACCGCTGATGAAATCATCAACGAGTTCTGCACGTAGACCTGTCTCAATTGCAACTTGATTTTCTTCGACCCATTGCTCAACGACATAGTTGAGATACTCATCAACCTGCTCAGCAAGATCTGTCTTGATTGCTGATACAGCTTCTTCGAGAACAGTTTCGTTCTCTGTCATGATATCTTCTAGGATTGAATCAATGCGAGCATTGACTGCTGCTTCGAAGATTGTCGTTGCTTTTGAGCGGAATTCTTCAGATAGAGATTCGCCGTTGAAAAGAGCGTCAACATCTTCAGCCATAGACTTGGCATGCTTTTTCTTCATGTCATTCTTATAGGCTTCTTTCATTGCCTTCTCATCTTCTTCGTCTTCATCTTCATCTTCGTCGTCTTTCTTAGACATCATGGCTTCGTCGACGACTTCTTCAGTAGTAACTTCTTCTTCAGCAACAACTTCTTCAGTTGCTGGCTCTTCTGTTACTTCTGCAACAACTTCTGTTGTCTCATCGGCTTCTGTTTCTTCCATAGCCTGAGTCTTTGCAGCCTTTGCGTCACCCTTTGTTGCTGGCTTTGCAGCAGGAGAAACAGCATCAGCAGCTTTCTTGCCGATATCTGTTGGTGCAGTTGTTGGTGTTTGACCGCCGAGATCATCCATCTCTGCTGGTAGTTTTGCTGCTGGTTCTTTTTGTGCATTCATTGATGCTTGAAGGATTTCTGCAGCGGATTCTGATAATGTCTTACTCATTGTTTAAACTCCTGAAGAAGTAATATTATTTATAAATTTTAAAGTTTTGACAAGAAATTTTCGAATATTTTTAGGGAGATCTCGTCAATTTGCTTCTGCTTTGCGTTCTTGATTTGATTGTAATATGCGTTAACATCAAGTTCTTTGACAACGCCATTATCCCAAACCCACTCTCTGCCTTCCATAATACCTTGAACGAAAGCACCTGGTGCGGAAGGATCCGCTACAATATCAGCCGCTGTGGCTAGATAATAGTCATCTTGAACCACGTTGACACCATTCACTTCTTTAAGTGAGCCCATGCCACGTGATGATACACCGAGAGTTGCGCCGCCTTCCATTAGAGATTTGGCGATCTTACCCATTGGTGTTTCAAGAATTTTTGCTTTACCAATCCATTGATTGCCTTCTTGCTTCAATGAAGTAATCAAGTGTGATACGCGATCTAGATTGATAGATGGTGAATCTGGATGTCCAAGTTCGCCGAATGCGCGATTCTTGGTTACATATTCTTCGTTATAACGCTCAACCTCTTTCATAAGAGTGTTGGTTTTATACATGCGACCATTCTTGTTTTTCATTTCTGCAACAAGAAATGGTCCTTGAATGAAGAGAGACTTCACACCGTTTTTTTCTTCGGTGATCATCTTTACTTCTTCGACTGTTTCGGTAATTAGTTTCATTTTTATAGCCCCAATGATGCGCGCTTTCTAAGTGAACGCTTTCTTTTAATAAGAGCACGTGCCATTTTTGCTTTACGTTTAATTTTTGCACGACGTGCTGATAACTTTCGTTTTAGTCTTTCTTGTGGTGGAATACGAACTAGTCTGCCGCCACGAATCGTATATCCTGGAACTGCAGAGAGGACTTTGCGGCGTTGAATTTTACCACCACGAACTCTTGCTCTAACTAGTTTTTTACGACCCATACGCTGAACGTTTGCTTCAGCAATGATCTCTCTCACGATTTCTGATACTTGACTCATTTATCGTTACCAATTTTAAAACTAACCTTGCTCAAGGCAAAGTGTGCTGCTTTTTCAAATCCCTTTGGATGTGTGAGCATATCAGCAAACTTCTTTTTGTTCTCATCATTCAATGCACCGTGCACCATATGAATGGCTTTTGCTGCACCATGACTTACTTTGAGTTTAGAACCATCAGCAAACTTCATGTGTTTTGCCATGGCTTTTGGTTGTTCTTCTTGTGCATATGCTGCAACTTGATCAAGACTTTCCATAATACCTTCAACTTCTTCCATTTGCACATTTGTTCCTGGGATAATTTCTCCAGGAGAGTTTCCAGTACCAGCATATGGAATAGTAATCACTAAACCAAGTTGCTTGTTGTTATACATAGCAACTTTTTTACCATCAGGAAAAATTCGAATACCCTTTCTTTGAAGAACAATGACCATTGGAGGATTATTTTCGTCTTTGAATCCAGCAATTGCTTCAGTAAGAACTTCCTCGCCTTCAATTTCATTATGCTGCATTAGATTTTTGCGAACTGCTTGAAATGCTTGCTGTGATCCGATTGCAGCACTAGAGGTTGCATCATAATATTTGGTCAAAACATCGCGATGTTGCTTTGGCAATTTGGCGATATCCCCAACCTGTGCATGACGGCGCAACGCAAGTTTCAAGCGTGGAAGTTCGCTAGAACTCATGGCTCCAGTGCGAACTAGCGCAGAGATTCTTGCACTATCAAGCGCTGCCTGTTTCGTCTGCTGTGACTTCTGCTGATCCATTGGATTCGCTTCCATCAACTTCGACTTGATCTGTTTGAACTTCATTTGTTTCTACTTCTGGTGTTAGTAAAGACGAAGCAATTTCAACCTTCTTAACTTCAAGAGCATCAGTAACTTTATCGGCTAATGAAGCATTGAATGCTGCTTGAAAAGCCTCTTTGTCGCCACTGAGTGCTGCATTTACCATATCAATAGTTGTCATATTATTCTCCATTACTTATTTAACTTGCGAACTAAACGCTTGATCAAGGCTTGATGCTTGTTGCTGAGGCTGCTCACCTGGCATACTTGCCATGGCAGCATTTTGAGCAATAGCAGCATTTTGCGCAGAAACAGAGAGACTACCAAGCCCCATTGCATCTGCTGCAGCCTTTTCTTCTTCTAGTTCAGCATCCATACGTTCAATGCCTTCTTCATCAAATTGAAGGACATGTTTCTTAACCCATGCACGCGAGAAATATGTTCCCACATATGGATCAACAAGATTCATAAGTTGTAATCTTGCTGTCATAAGTTCAGATTCTTTTAATTCTGTGAAGTTATTATCTTTTAAGAAGTCATAATGAATCTTCTCTTTTAAAACTTCCCATTCGTCTATTGAGCAAATACCTTTAAGTGCTAATTGACGCTTCATTAGTTCATCAAATAGTACTGTAAATTTAGAACGAACTCTTTCAATGAACTTATTAAACTTTAACTCATCTCGTGTAATTTCTGATGTGCGTCCAAGACTAAATCCTGTCTGTGACTCAAGACGAGAAATTGGAACATTTAATGACTTATAAAGTTTTTGTTCAAAATACTTGACATCAGACAACTCGCCAAGATTTTGACCAGCTGGAAGAGTCGTAATTTCTGTCGACTTACCTTCACCACGACGTGGAATCCAAAAGTCTTCCATCATTGACATAAACTTACGATCGTCTTTAACTTCACCAGTTGAACTATCGTAAACAACCTTGTTTCTAAACTTTGTCATAATGTCACGAAGGTATTGTTCTGCCTTTTGTTTAGGCATGTTACCAACGTCAATGTAGAACACACGACGCTCTGGTGCACGCGATAATCGATAAATCACAACAGCGTCCTCAACCATTCGGAGCTGGTTGAGGGGCTTTATTGCCTTGTGAAGGTAGGACAAAACCATTTGACGTTTTGCGTCAAGTAAACCTGAATTAACGTTAATGATTGCATCTGGAGCAATCTTGACTGCATTGTCACTTATTGATGTGACAATTTGCTGACCTTGTTGTGATGCTTTATCGTTGAAGATATAGAATTCTTCAACACCAGTCACGACTTCGATTTTTGTACGAGGATCTTTTTTCTTAATTACAGTTCGAACTTTTTTGATCTTTCTTGGATCAATATAAACAAGTTCTTGAATACCAAGTTTTGGTTGTTTCTCATCAATTAAAACTTGATAAAATAAACGACCATCAATATACCAGTTACGAAAAACCTCAGAACCATAATTTGAAAAATCCATCATACGAAGGACATTATCAAATTCATCACGAATCATATCTTTAATTTTTTGTGGTTGTTCTAAATCGTCTAAAATAATAGAAACAGATTTACCAGTTATGTCGTGAACAATCGTTTCGTTGACAATCTCGTCGACTGCAGCTTCTAGTTCTGGCTGCATTGCCATTTCTCGATATCTTGTAACGAGATCGTTTTCGTTCTTAAAACTGGCTTCTAGATCTAGATAAGTTCCGAAATAGCCACCAGCAGTTACAGAAATTGCACCGTCGTCTGAAACGGGTGCGCTGATTTGCGGCTGAAGTTGCTGTGGTGCATCTTCAGCTGGTTTTCGAACAATTTGAAATCCGAATAGATTAATTGCCATGCATTACCCCATAATAAAAGAGGGGGAGGATATCCTCCCCCGCTCAAGTGGCATTAAGCGCCAGTTAGAGATTCAATTGGTGATCTCAATGAAGAGACGCTACCACGATCAATTGATTCCCAATACTGATATGCGAAGTTTACAGTGTATTCTTCGATAGTATCATTTGATCCCCAGTCGAGGTCAATTTGAGAGATATCTGTTGGGAACATGCCAACAAATTTATATCTCTTCAATTGCTTACCATCTTTTGAGAATTGTAGAACTTCAGCATCGACGCCATATGACTGTGATGTTCTTGCGCGAGTTGAACGTAAGTTTGTGACATTATCGTTAATGCCGCGAACCCATGATTCCATTGCGTTGCGAATCAAAAAGTCTTCATCATTAATAATTGTTACTGACCAGTCAGCAAAAGTACGATTGCCAGCAACCTTTACTTCACGACCGAAGTAAGGAACCGTCACCATACCTACTGTTGATCCTGGAAGAGCAGCAGTCTTAACCATGAAACTTGACTTTGCAGAAGCAGCTGCACCAAGAGATGCAAAGTTCGGAAAGGTCAAACGCACTTCAAATAGATTAGGACGTGCGCCGTCACCAGTAAGAGAGGTACGGAATTGATTTACATTAAAAGCCATTTTATTCTCCTGACTTTATCCTAGTCTATTTATTAGAAGCGACCAACGATTTCGTCGAAGGCGACACCAGTACGAACAGCAACAAAGTTCAACTGGATAAAGTTGATGCTACGTGCTGGCTTGATGTAGATGTCTCCTACAAACTCGTTACGATCAATGACATCTGGTGTATTGTTTGTTTCATCGCAAACAACACGGAAGTCATAAACACCGCGACGACCTTGTACTGTTCTCAAGAATGGCTCGACAAGATTTACAAACGTTGCTCTCGTGAACTCATCGTTGAATTCAAAGAGGCTAGAACGAGCAGCACGTGCAATTGCTTTTTCAAGAACAATAAACAAACGACGTACATTGATACGATCGAATGCGCTTGGTCTTGCAAGCAAAGTCTTGTCACCAAAGAGAACAGTTCCTTCTCCTGGGAATGCTACAATTGGGTTCACACCCTTCTTATAGAGTTCGTCGCGATTTGCTTGGCTTGGATTGAATGCGAGTTTGATTACATTCTTCAACTGACCGCGATTGAATCCAGCTGGTGAGAACCATGGATCACGATCTGAGTCAGTACGTGCACAGAGACCAGCAACGTCACCATTACATGGAACCCAACGGTACACATCGTTGTACTTATCGTACTGATACTTCCAGTTACTGTCCATCACTGCGTATGAAGATGATGGTAGTGAGTCGCGATAATTTGTTACCGCAGTTACTGGATCAGCAGTATTGACATTTGCATATGTTGGTGACAAGAATGCAACTACGTCGCGACGATAGCCAGCAATGTCAATTGCCTTCTCAGCAATTGCTTCACCGCCACCACCAACCATGAGTAGAGAGATATCTACATTTTCAGTTGAGCGGAACTGCTCGTAAGCAGTCATAACGTTACCGTCTGTTACAGTGCCGTCTGTACCACGTGTGAAGGAGATTGTTAGATTCTCACCTTCGAATGCGTGATTTGAGTTGGCAGATACACCCCATGTGTCATTATTTTGACCCATGGCGTAGATATAGCGTGATCCGCGATAAAGAACATCGCGATAGTAGAGGCTATTGCCAGATTCATCTTTAGCGTTTGATGCTTTAGATACGTTTGCAAAACGCTCAACGACAGTGTTTGGTGTTCCTGTGAACAATCCATCTTCGTCGACAATTGCGATATGCATCTCATCATTTGCAAGAGCATTGTGGTTTGCAGCAACCCATGTTGATGTTCCAGGAGGACCATCGAAGAATTCGTTATATGCCGCAGCACCGAATACAGAAGCGTTAGCATTTGCGATAATTGCAACCTTGAGAGAGTTGCCGCGAGCACCAGGATAACGTGCGGCGAATGCAATATCAGAATTTGACGCTAGATGGAAAGCAGTGAAGTAGTTGTCTTCGCTCTTTACTTTAACGTTTGATGCACAAGTTGAAGGATCAACGTTAAGAGCAACTGCAGAATTTTGTGTCGCAGCACCTGCGCGCGATACAAAAAGACTATTGCTGTATGAGAGAAAGTTTGCTGCAGTAAAGAATGGTAGGAACGTATTAGCATCTGGTTTACCAAATACTGCTACGAGCTCATCTTCTGAAGAAACCTGACGGAGTACATCTACTGGACCCCACTGGAATGCGCCACCAATGGCGCCAGTGGATGTTGAAACTGCTGGAACAACTGTTGTTGCGTCAATTTCGGAAACATTCACACCTGGTGATACTTGAAAAGCCATGTTTTTGCTCCTATTAAATGGAGATTAAGAAATCTACCGTTTATTTAGTAAAATGGGGGTTTTGACTAAACGGGCTTCCATAATGATCCACCTTCAATAAAAGCTCCATCACGATCATCTACATCGATATGTCCACCCAGAAATGTTGGTAATTGCTCTTCTTCAATCTGTTTCATTTGTTCTTGGTATAATTTGGCTTTGATATCAACGTTTGTAAGTTCAGAGAAGAACTGTTGATTGGTCATCCATGCAAATAAGACAAGAGTCATAACCATATCGTCGTGAGAACCTTCTTCAGCCTCATAACTAGACCCCTTTGATATAAAGGTCGATAGTTCTGAGATTGTTTCGAAATCTTGAATGATCAATTTCTCACTTTCGATAAGATTCTTAAGAAGGGAACATCCAAGTCGCTTTACAGATTTGGTTGTTCGAATTCCTCTATTTGATTTATTACCATAACCCCACGTTAGTGCAATCTTACCTTTTAAATCTACTGTCGAAAGAATATTCTCATATTCATAATCTTCGAATAATGTATCAACAGTTTGTTGCCCATTATCATTGATTTCTACCAGAACATATGCCTGATTATAGTAGTCTGCAATTCTTTTAATAATCGATGGATACACAAGAGGGCTTATGTTATTATCCTTATAAGTGCAAACCTGACGATATGGAAGTTCAGTGACATCAATTACGCTATATGCTGAGTAATCTAGTCCCTTTCCTCTGGATGTATCAACAACAACTGTGTAGATGCGCTCTGGGATAGGAGCCTGATAAACTTTGATTCCATTCTCAGATAAATGCGCAGGTTTCACGAACGCAAGAGATTTAAGGGCGGCGGCTGAGAGTAGAGTTCCAGCAGAGCCCATAAACTCACATTCCATTTCCTGAAGAAACTTTTGTTCACCAAGAACACGCCGCTGCTCATCTGCCCATTGCTGAGTTCTTCCTGGAACTTGACGCCAGTTAGCCTCAACGTGAGTAAATCCATTCAAGCCTTCGACAGCTTCAGTCCACATTCTATAAAAGTGATTCATGCCATTTGGTGTCGATGACATGAGAATCTTAGAAGTCTCACCAGAAGAAATAGTTGGATAAACAGAAGTGAAAAAGTCTTCAGCAATGTTACTTGGGACGAATGCAAACTCGTCAAGGTATAGAAGTGAGATAGAGAAACCACGGATCGCACTTGAAGCAGTAGAGTTAGCAAGCACACGACATCCGTTCTCTAATTCAATATCACCCTTGTTCCAAACTTTGACACCCTGTTGAATCCACATTGGTAATGCTTCATATGCAAGTTTGATGCGAGCAAGAATTTCTCTTGACGTGCTGGCTTTGTTTGCAAGAATCGCGACTGTTTTGTCTTGATTGAATAAGATGTACCAAAGAATGTAACCAACAATGATCGTAGTCTTACCAACCTGACGACCAGCCTTTACAATTACACGACGATTATTATTGATATCATTGACGACATCTTTTTGGAATGGATACAAAGATATTTGCACAAAGCCTTTGTCGAGAGTAATAATCTTGACATAGTTTTCAATAAAGTATTCTGGATTTTGTGCGCATTTCACATACTCACGGACTTGATCTTCCGTGAGCTGCATCTGCATATTCACTCGCTTCAGCTTGGGATTGCCAAGGTAATGCTTGAGTTTAGCCGCTATTGGATTCATTTTTCAGTTGTCTCAACAACTCGGCAGTGCTTCCTACGAATACTGCTTTGTCGACATTAATATTTGTTTGCGTTGCTTGTTCTTCTTTCGGCTTTAATTCTTGTTGTTGCTTTTGAAGAATCATGAGTTTCTCTGTAACATCAGAGAGATTTTTGATCATGTTTGCAGCAACTTCATATGCTCTTGGGTGCTGCGATTCTTTTGCAACTTCTAAAATACCGTCAAGTGCTTCGTTACCCTTTTCTATTAAATTATAATAGTTTGCACGAGAATAATCTGCGTCTGGATTTACAGATTCATCTTGATGAATAGTGATTGGTTTGTCAGACTTATCACTTACAACAGGAATATAATCAGTGTTTAGTATTTCTGCTAAATTTTTATCTACTTCACTCATAAGCCATATTTTGATTTAGTTGAGTCATAATTTTGTGTTATCTCTGCTTGAGATAGCACACGATTGTATAATCTAACAACCCCAAGACTACCTTGAAATGCTGTTGATGTAGAAAATTTTGTAATATCACTAGCACCAAATATCAAATGCCAACCAGTTCTACCAAGACCTCCAGTATAAGGAGGATCCCAGGTTATAGTTGTATCACTTGATTTAACTTTATTTACATAAGCATATGCTGTATTACTGCCGTTATAAACACGAACAAATTGATACCAATTGTTAAGTGGAGTTGTGCCTCCACCAACTCGAGTGGTTGCTGTGCCATCCCACAACATAGCATTTGATATAGTGAAAGGACCTACGTTATAAAATTCTGCTCCAGTAGTATGATATCCGCCTGATATAGAAGCAATACCTGTATCACTGAATATCTGACACACTGCTGTAGGTCTAATCCAAATTTCTAATGTATGTTGCCAACCACTATACAGCGTTGCTAAACTTCCAGTAATTAAATTTTGTGCACTACCACCAGTAAATGTGAACGCATTATTATTTAATGCTAAACTGCCTGTTATAGTTGCATTGACACCACTTGGCGATAAATCAAATAATGTTGAACCACTGCCTGGATAACTTGATAAATTGCTTGGATCATAATATAGTTCTAGTCCTGATGCGATGTGTTGTAAAATTGCAGCAACGTTTCTTCTACCAAAACTAAATGATTTGCCAAATGAACTCAACATTTAAATCCCCATCGTAACTGGATTATAAAAAGTTCTTCCAGTTGTGTTGGTAGTTTTACTTATAGTTGGTGTGGAGAAACTAAATGTACAAATGTCACCACCACCTCTTTCACCAAACTGAAGTCTGATAGGATAATATACACCAGCGGTCAATGCAATGCTTCCGCTAACTTCAATAGGTCCATGCAAACCACCATTATTTACAATAGCATTACTCGTTGTGAAACCAGATCTTGCATTTGCTCCAATCCACATATATGATGCATCGTCGCTACTCAAATAAAATGTATAAGTTTCACTAGTCACTGGTCGAAAATATCCTAGCCACTGATAACTGAAATCGCTTCCATCATCATCGGCAGATTCAGATATAGATCCAACTTGAATTGTAGTTGAAGACACTGTTTGAGATGCAAACCACGTCACATCATCGGCAAAATAACCACCGTTGTATCTTCTAGCAACAACACCAGCAAGGTAGGAAATCCCTTTCCTACCAAATGCTCTGGACCCACTGAATGAACTGAACATTATCCGAACGTCGTCAATTGACCAAGTGTTATCCACGTTCCATTATTGTTCACAACACTGAAAGAAACAATATCCTTCTTGTTGGCTGAACCAGCTGGTTGTGTGCCACCCTGCCAATTTACTGTCTGCGCTTGACCACCAATTTGAACTGCAGTTGGAACATATGCCGTTCCACCTTGATTCAAGACGAGTGTGAACGATGTTGCATTATTTGCAGGAATCGTTGTATTGGTGAAGTTAGCAGTGAAGTTTGCGCTAATGCTTGAGTGAACAAAAATATGTCCAAGCGCACAGTCATGCGTCACAGTACCAGTTGCAGAAGACAATGCATTGGTTGCCTCAATTACATTTTTGACATTCAATACATTTGTTGACACGCTAGTAAAGATTACAGGATCAGCTGTATTCAATGACTGGTTATATGTGCTTGGACCCTGTGGACCTTGAGGACCAGCAGCGCCAGTCGGACCAGCAACACCCTGTGGACCTTGAGGACCTTGTGGACCACCAGATGGACCTGTTGGACCAGCTGGACCTTGAGGACCTGCTTCACCCTTGTCACCAGTACGAGCAAATGTGATCAATACATCTTCTGCATTACTAAAGGATGCAGCACTACCAGACACGTAAGAGCAGTTTACTTCGAAGTAACCAGTCTTATCAGTCAAGCTGTTCACAATAAACAATGCAAAGTCATTTGGATCTGACTTGTTACTGATCTTAAAGTGACCCTTGATTGTTGACGTTGAGTCATCAATTGTTGCCAAGAAGTTAAAGATATTTGTGCCACTATCATCAAGGTAATCAATCCACAAACGATTAGCAGCAGTGACGCTACCATTATTCAACTTCAACATACCTTGTCCTGGATCACTATCATTAGTGTCAGAATCAAAAGTAAAGTCAAACGTTGCACCACCAAAACCACCCTGAGCACCTGTTGGTCCTTGTGGACCTTGTGGTCCTTGTGGACCAGTATCACCAGTCACACCTTGTGGACCTTGAGGACCAGTATCGCCAATCACACCTTGAGGACCTTGAGGACCTTGTGGTCCTTGTGGTCCCTGTGGACCTTGAGGACCGACAACACCTTGCGGACCTTCTGGTCCTTGCGGACCTTGCGGACCTTGCGGACCAACAACGCCCTGTGGACCTTGAGGACCTTCTGGACCTTGAGGACCTTGTGGACCTTGTGGACCAACTGCACCAGTATCGCCTTTATCACCAGTACGAGCAAAAGTGATGACGATATCTTCACCATCACTGAAACTGCTTGCACTGCCTGAGACATATCCACAATCTACTTCAAAGTATCCAGTGCGATCAGTCAATCCACTGATTGTAAAGAGCGCAAAGTCTGCAGAATTTGTCTTATTGCTGATACGGAAGTGACCCTTAATTGTTGATGTTGAGTCATCAATTGTTGTCAAGAAGTTTTGTAATTGCGTTCCATTATCATCCAAATAATCAATCCACAGTTTATTTGCTGCAGTGATTGTCGTATTGTTCAAACGCATCTTACCAGTGCCTGGATCTCCTTGGAAATCGTTAGCACTAAACGTCATATCAAATGTCGCACCACCAAAGTTGCCAGTAGCACCTGTTGGTCCTTGTGGACCTTGCGGACCTTGTGGACCAGTCACGCCTTGTGGTCCTTGAGGACCTTGTGGACCAACATCACCAGTGACGCCTTGAGGACCTTCTGGACCCTGTGGACCTTGAGGACCTTGTGGACCGACAATACCTTGTGGACCTTGAGGACCTTCTGGTCCTTGCGGACCTTGCGGACCTTGCGGACCAACAACGCCCTGTGGACCTTGAGGACCTTCTGGACCTTGAGGACCTTGAGGACCTTGCGGACCTTGTGGACCGCCAGGAGGACCTGTTGGACCTACTGGACCTGTTGGACCAATTTCACCCTTATCGCCAGTACGAGCAAAGGTAATGAGAATGTCTTCACCATTGTCAAATGATGGAGCACTTCCTGAAACATAAGAACAATCAACTTCGAAGTATGAAGTCTTGTCTGTCAAATTGCTGATTGTAAACAATGCATAATCAGCAGAGTTTGCTTTGTTTGTGACGCGGAAGTGACCTTTGATCAACGATGTTGAGTCGTCAATTGTGGCAAGAAAGTTTTGAATATCTGTGCCGCTTTGATCAACATAGTCAATCCAAAGTTTATCTGCAACAGTCACTGAAGCGTTGTTTAACTTCAATGAACTATTACCTGGATCGCTATCTGTTGTATTTGTTTGAAAATTGTATTCAAACGTTGCACCACCAAAGCCACCTTGTGCGCCAGTTGGACCTTCTGGACCTTGTGGTCCTTGTGGACCCTGTGGACCAACTACGCCTTGTGGACCTTGAGGACCTTCAGGACCTTGAGGACCTTCAGGACCTTGCGGACCAACGACACCTTGTGGACCTTGTGGACCTTCTGGTCCTGTTGGACCTTGAGGACCAAATACACCTTGTGGACCTTCAGGACCTTGTGGACCTTCAGGACCTTGCGGACCAACATTGCCTTGAGGACCTTGCGGACCGATAACACCTTGAGGACCTTCTGGTCCTTGTGGACCTTGTGGACCTTGTGGACCTGGAACATTTGATACACCACTTGGTCCTTGTGGACCTTCTGGACCCTGTGGACCCATTGGTCCTTGTGGACCAACAACGCCTTGTGGACCTTCTGGACCTTGTGGACCCTGCGGACCATGAAGTCCGCCATATGCCAGCAAATTCCAAGCAGTCGTGCCATCGCCGACCTTAAACTGACTTGTATCTGTTTCTAGACCAAGTTCGCCTAGCGCAAGAACTGTGTTCGCGGAAGTCCATTCTGATGCTGTTCCGCGACGAAATTGAAGTTGAATATATGCCATGTTAGGTTACGCCTCCGCAATTAATATTTAGTCCTACGCTAAAATCTGTACTTGGTGTTCCGCCATCATAAACTACAACACCAACTGGTCCTTGTGGACCTTGTGGTCCAGCTGATCCATTTGCTCCTGATGGACCTGTTGGACCAGGATCACCATTTGTTCCTGCTGGTCCTTGTGGTCCCTGTGGACCTTCTGCACCATTTACACCAGATGGTCCTTGTGGACCTTGGGGACCATCTGGTCCTTGTGGTCCTTGTGGACCAGTCTCTCCGTGAGGTCCAGGTAATCCTTGTGGACCTTGTGGTCCAACAACACCCTGTGGACCCTGAGGACCGATATCTCCATGATCTCCTTGTGGACCTTGTGGTCCTTGTGGACCAGTGAGCCCTTGATCGCCTTTGTCACCAGTTCGTGCAAATGTAATAACAACGTTAACATTATTTGCAAAAGTATTAACAGTGCCAGATGAATATGCAACTGGAACATCAAAGTGATTGCCATGATCGATGTGTGTACTGTTGACAGCATAAAAAACAAAATTTGATGTATTGCTTTCTTCCGTCACTTTAATCAAACCCTTTACAGTGCTGTTTGAATCATCAATAGTTTGGATGAATGATGTGATATTTGAATTTGCTCTATCAAATATAGAAATGCCCATAATGTTTGCAAACTGCAAATTAGCATTTGTAAATAAAACATATCCATTAAGAATATTTTCTACAAAAGTCTCTGTGTCAAATCGATAATAGAATGACGCACCACCAAAGTTTCCAGTGTCACCTTTAGGACCTTGTGGTCCTTGAGGACCAACTTCGCCAGCAACTCCAGCAGGACCAGATGGACCTTGTGGACCAAGATTGCCAGCAATACCTTGCGGACCTTGAGGACCTTGCGGTCCAGTTTCACCATTTACACCAGAAGGACCAGATGGACCTTGTGGACCAACTGCACCTGTTGGACCAGCAACACCTTGTGGACCCTGTGGTCCTTGTGGACCAGTATCCGCACCAGCACCAGCATATAAATCAGTAAAATTTTCATTTACTTTTTCAAATGCTTCGCGAATTGTATCACCAGTGCCATCATTTGGCGCTGATCCAATATCGATTATTTGTTGTGTCATTTCTTATTCTCTTAAGTATTATCGTCTGCTGTCTTAGAACCAATATCGACTCTAATGAGAGTAGAATCAACTCTATCGTCGAAGAAGTATGGTGCTTCTTGCAATACTTCTGTAAATCCAAATGCAGTATCTGCGTTTGCATTCAATGGATTTGGATATATGATTTGTCTTACAAGCTGATTTGTTGGTGTTGCAAATGTTTGTATATTCCAAGATGCATTTGATACTGCGCCAGTCATATATCTGCCTGTGTTTAAAACTCCGTTTGTATCAACAACAACTATTGTGTTTGTAGTTGGATTCCATGTATGAACAAATGCAGTTGCATTCGCTTCACTTAAAGTTCTACCCTCATAAACCAATTCTCCAACTTTAAAGACACCCCTTCCAGTGCTAAATGTGATCTCTCTTTGCGCTGTTGTGTTGAATGTACTGTCATATGTATTTGCGATTGCTTTACGAATGATCTTAGACTCAGACGTTGCGCCATACATGTAACCTTTCGCAGTAAACGACAAAGTCCACATAATAATTCGAACATCACCGCTACTGACTCCAACGTTATTGACTTCTTGAGAAACAGAATTGAGTATGAATGGAACATCTGTTTTCTCAGATGCAACATCTACTAAATTCATTGTTACTGTGTAGTCTGGAGAAAAATATGGTAGAATCTGTTCAATGATTTGAGTTCCATCCTCAATATTTCTGACATAGATCGTAAGAGTAAATTCAAAGTTATATGGAGTTGCAACAACATTTTTAACTTTTGTATTATCGCTTCCAGCAGAAAAACTATTAACAAAACTGCTTCGTTTACGAAGTGGATCATAAGTGATTGCTGTCATCTCAAAACTCATTCTTGGCAACGTCATCATTGTTTCATTTGCCAAGTTAGGGTCTTGAGTAATACGCTCATAAAACTTTTCTTTTTGAGCATACATCAAAGGAACATTAATTCTTTCTATCTCTTGTGTTCCTGCTTTATTGTATCTCTTAAGAGTGATGTTGTTGAACAGTGTTCCAAAGGCAACAACCATTTTACGAGTAATTCTATGATAGAAATGAACTCCAGATAGCATTATGGCTCACCGAATGGATTTGATTCACTAAAATCTAGAATGTTATCTGCTTCTTGTTCAATCAAGAAATTGTCATCAAGTTTATTCTCAACTGCATCTTTAATTTTATCAGCAACAGTTTGTATTTCCCAAATAGCACCGCTTGATCTTCCTTTTATTTGAGTAGTATCGACAAACGATCCAAAAATATTTTTTATTCTTAATTCTCTGTTTGGTTTATCCCATGAAGCCACAACTCCCTTTGCAGTTGCTGTAGCAAAACTAGATCCTTGATACACCCATTCTTGATCAGTAAATGTTCCAGAGCCGCCTGAGTCAAGTATATACTCAAGAACCATTGCTTGAACATCAGATATATCATCAATTTCAGTGACGCCAGTTTCAAACAATTCGCCATTATACTTGAAGGCTTCCATTGTCAAGCCAAACATATATGGAGCAATTTTACCAGCTTGGAAGAAGTTTTTCTCTTCTTCAACACCTTTGATTTCCATTATTTTCTTTTGAATTGGAAGATAAACTAGGTCGCCTTCTTTTGGTAAATTATGAGTTGTTGGGTATTGTCTTGTGACTAATCGTTCAAATGTGCGACGAGCAACTGCCATGCGCGCAACCTTTTGAATTTCAAGACCAAACTTACTGAAGAATTCAGAGTTACCTTCGAAGTCTTGAAATGACTCCATATACATGTCAACCTTGATTGCACTACGATAACATTTTACAGGATCGTCGCCAAATAGTTCGTCTGTGGATGAACGTGATTCTCTTGGAAGATAGTAAACATCTATCCCATGATTGCGAATTGATTCAATGATCAAATCTTCGATCAGTTGTTGTTCAACCGATGCTTTCTGATTGTTGAAGTATACACTAGTTGGCATTTTATCCTACAATAAATGCGACTGGTTCTTCGTAAGTGTCGCGAAGTTTTTCTTCAAGTTTTTCGACTTCAGCTGAGGCTTCATCGTAAATTTGCTGACCATTGATGATCAAACCACCAGGAAGGGTATAGTTTCCATACTTCTTGAGGTTTGTTCCCCATTGTTGTTTGAATAGAGCTGCAGTATAATCTCGAATCCACATATCTCGATAAACTCCAGAATATGTTTCTGGATTTACAATTCTATGACACTCGAAGGCTAGATAAGCGTTATCTTTAAACTTGTTCCAGTCGGTGAAAACTCTCAACTGATGCACTTGTTTATTGAATGTGAACGGTGGTAAACCAGTTACGATCATATCGAGCATTGCTAAATGCTCTCTTGCAATAACGTAATATGTGTAAGACGAAGCAGTTAGGTTGTAAAAATCGTTGAGGCGAAGCTGATAATTAATATCGAACATATTAAAACCAGTCGAGGATGTTGAAGACTGGATTGATCCTGTAAATGGAAAAACCTGGCTAACTCCGATAATAGAATCTGCGAGAGTTATATAAGTGTTTGAAATGTCACCAGCAGTCACTTGATGCGCCAAATAGCAACGCTCTGTACCATCGAAATGGTAGTTTCGAAACATATAAAGAGCATCGTCAATACGATCCTCAAGTTGATCTTCATCAACGTTGATATCGATAACTGGAAAACCGAGTTTTCGGAGACAATAATCTTTGAGTTCGGTGCGCGTTGAGGGGTGAGACATGGATAACCTCGCTAATTATTGTATATTTAGTTTATGAGATAAGTCTCCCATCTCGAGAACTGTAGACTTTGTCTGGGTGCATATGCGCAAATTGCTCCCAATTTGGTTCCCCAGGAAGTATTCTTCTTCCTGTAGACTCTTCGCCGATATGTTCGATAATGTTTTTTCCTTCAGAATTTTTTAGAATAGCAGAATACATTTGATCAAAATGAGCCAAATAGACCATGATCATTCCTTCATTAATCGTAAATCCCCAATATTCACGGAATGGATAATTAATAATGCTTCGGCGATAAAAAGAGAAAATGATCGGGAATTGTTTCGTATTTTTCCCATAATAATATTGCTTGATTGGAGTATCTGTCGGCTCAATTTTCGGTGGGTTTTCGTGGAAATACCATTCTTGTCTCTGCAAGACCACAGATGCCATTTTCGAATCTGATTCGAGAATCTCAATCATATCGTCTAGTTTCACAGGCTCTTTCAAGACAACATCATCTTCTTGGTGTATGATATAGTCATAGTCCGTAGTTTTTAGATAATCGAAAAACTCAGACCAAGTAACTGATAATCCCATATTTTGTTTATGCAGAAAGATATTAAATTTATGCGTTTTACCCAAAAGATCGAAAATATAATCATTTCGAGTTCGAGGATAATCATCTATAATTAGTCGATCAACCTGATGCCCGCAATAATCTAGAAGGTGTAGCGATTCTAGACTTTTTGTGAGATATTGAAGTCGATTGCAAGAAAAAATTACATGAAGAACTTTCATTAGTATTCAGTATTAAAGAAGAAAGTTTGGAAAAGACGACCAGAATGTAGTGTGCTTCCGAAATAATCAAGAGAAGCATGAAACATATTCCCACGATAAAGAACAAGACGATTATACTTGTTTGCGATATAATCGGTCATTTCCCATTTTGTATAATCGTAACCTTCGTAATCTTTATCTGTTCGCTCATATTGACCTGAAGCCTTGTGACGATATAAGGCAGTTCCAGATGATAGTGGCGCGTCTGGAGTTAAGTAACAAACTCCAGCCCACGTATTATACTGGTCTGCATGAATCCAAGTTCGATCCTGCGCTGTACAAATTTGAAATGCGCCAGTATACCCAGAATCCTCGAACCAATATGTAACTTCTCCGCCAGCATAGCGAATAATATCACCAATAGTCTTTTTAGTATCTTCTGTCAAAAATGGTTTAGTTCGAAGTCCAGGATAGTTGCCAGAAACTTCGAACTTTTGCGAGAGAGCAAAGTCTCTTACTGTATCTGGATTTCCATAAAAGTCGTCAATAATAATGGTCTTGATTTTCATAGTATCACCTTAATAGTACATAAATCTGCCAGAGGTTCCGTCCCAGCCAGAAACTTTCCAATCAACTTCTATAATTTTGTCTTCATATGCTCTTGTAAAATAATATGAAAGAGTTTCAATATCGTAGTGATGCATCAACGGTTGTTGTAGTAGATGAACAGTAGCATCATTCATATCTATAAACTTTTCTAAATGTTGTGATCCGAATCCATATAGAACGGTGCAGTATTGATGCAATCGATTGTTGTTTTGTGCTTCTCTTCTATCAATAAAGTTATAATTCCAGGCTTCGTTCCATTCGAAGTTCAGTGGTCTTTTAAAAAAGATTTTATCTTTGTTTTCTTCTGTGAGCAAAAGATTATTAAAATCATAATAAAAATATCTACCTGTTGCTTTAAAAATGAAATCGTATTCCTTCATTTCAGGTTTGTGTGTTTTGAAGTATGTGTTTAGTAACAGAGACTCGCACAAACTTTTGTTTTCATGAGTGTTTACAATTTCATATGCTTCCTCTGATAGATCTCGCAATGGAATAAAGTCTACGTTCTTAATATGCCAAAGAGTTTGCATATACTCTGCATAATCTTCTGATGAATCAACAATCACAACCTTTGCTTCTGGAAATGCCGCACGAATAGAGTTAACAGTAAAGATTGTTTGTCTAAATCTTTCTTCAGCGGAGAATTTAGATCTGACTGCACTATATGTGAACTTACCAGATCTAGGTTGAATTGAAGAACCAACAACAAATAGATTACGCATAGAAGTCATTCGCTATAACTTTATTCAAATAATTTTTATGTTTATTATGCACTTCTTCATCTGAGAAAGTCAACCCCCACTCTCGACATTCGAACAGATTAATTTTGTCAATAGTTTCAATTGCATTCATCAGAGATTTAAAATCACGAATTCGATATCCTGTTTGACCTTCAAGAACAATTTCAGGGAATGCGCCCCAATCAGTTGTGATCACTGGTGTTCCAGATAAGTTTGCTTCAATGACCATATTTCCGAACGGCTCAACATAATATGTCAATCCAATCAATCCTTTGGCGTTCTTCATTAATTGCTTTCGCTGCTCAGCATCAGCAACACCAAACATCTCAACATGATCAGGTATTTCGCTATATCCTAATTGTTGCAGTGATCCAGGACCTGCAATGATAAGTTTCTTTCCTGCTTTCTCAGTTGCTTGTATGGCAAGATGTATACCCTTCTCTTCAACAACTCGACCAAAGTATAAGAAATAATCTTCTTTCTTTTCGTTGTATTCGAATTCACTCACCGTAAATGGATTACCAATCACAGTATCAAACCAAGAAGGATTCATGAGCATTCCACGCTCACCATAGAACATATGCATATTTGCATACGAGGTAAACGCTCGATATGGAGCAAAGATACCATTGGCACGATAACCAATTGAAGGCTCAACTGGCTTGCAAGTTGGATTCATATCGCAAGCAAGTTTATTATCTACACCAAAGAAACAAGCGATGATGTCACCGTCACTTGCTCTTTTGCGAATTTCTTCGCCAGCAAGTTCATTGAAGCGTTGGATTTCTGTTGGTGTGGTTGGAATATCAACATGCTCACAATCAACTTGCGCGCCAGGAATTCCATAGTGTACCATTTCAAAATGTGGAGACAAATATTTGATATATTTGTAGCCATGAACAGCAAACGGATCAACTCGTTTCGCAAGACCAGTTGGTGTTCTTGGATTGACTAATACATGTATCTTCATAACAAACTCACAAATAAAAATAATCTAGTATATTTAGCGTGCGTCCTTCATGGTCAAAGTGCCCCAATAAGTCGTGCCACCATCATAAGTGATGAAGGTCCACAAATCGCGAGCATTTGCTGCTGTTGTGGCAGGAGGTATTGCTCCACCAGTCCAATATATTGTATTCGCAAATGTTGGTGATCTTCCGCCAACACCATCTTGCAATAATAATAGCGAGAACATTTGACCAGTTCCAGAGGATGGTGCATTAGTAAATGTAAACTGAACACTTGCTGTCATTGTATGTCTAAAGTAATTTGATATAGACAAATCAACCGTATTCGCAGCATTCGTATTTGTATTTGCAATCATGAAGTCTTTACTTGACTTCATTGTAGCGGTCAAATTACCGCTCATCGTTACTGAATTATTTGATACATTTGCTGTGATGGTTGAACTGCCAACAGTAAACACATTTCCGTTTAGATTAAATGTTAGATTTGCAGAACCCGCAGTCGCGCCGTTATTATTAAAGAATACTTGCGTGTTTGATCCGCCAATTGGTCCAGTTGGTCCTTGTGGACCTATAACACCTTGTGGACCCTGCGGACCAGTCACACCTTGTGGACCTTGAGGACCAGTTGAACCACCAGGACCTTGAGGACCAGCAACACCTTGTGGACCCTGTGGTCCTTGTGGACCAGTGTTACCAGTTACGCCTTGCGGACCTTGTGGACCAGCAACAGTTGAATCAGCACCAGTTGGACCAGCGACACCCTGTGGACCCTGCGGTCCTTGAGGACCTTGAGGACCTTGAGGACCAACAACACCCTGCGGACCTTGTGGTCCTTGCGGACCAGTTACGCCTTCAGGACCCTGTGGTCCTTGTGGACCCTGTGGTCCTTGTGGACCAGTGTTACCAGTTACGCCTTGCGGACCTTGTGGACCAGCAACAGTTGAATCAGCGCCAGTCGGACCTGCCACACCTTGTGGACCCTGCGGTCCTTGTGGACCCTGCGGTCCTTGTGGACCAGTATCACCCTTGTCACCAGTGCGAACAAATGTCATTATAACATTGGTGCTATTTGGGAAATTTGATCCAACAAGCGTTGTGTTCAATCCTGCAACAGGAACGGCAAACCAATCACCGATATGAATATGCGAGCCGTTGATATTAAAGAATGTATATTCTAGAACATTTGCAGAATTTGCAATCTTGAATGTGCCTTTGACTGTCGATGTTGAGTCATCAATTGTGTTCAGATAATTATACACATTGCCGCTTAAACGATCGATGTTATCAATATACATTTCAGTCGCAGACAGCAATGTTGTGTTATTAAATTTAACAAAACCAGCTGTCGGATCAGTGTTTGCTGTATTGGTGTTGAATACATATTCAAATGTTGCACCACCAAATTCACCAGTGTCACCTTTTTGACCTTGTGCACCCTGAGGACCTTCTGGTCCTTGTGGACCTTGAGGACCTTGAGGACCCGTCACACCAATTGGACCTTGTGGACCTTGAGGACCGACAACACCTTGCGGACCTTCTGGACCTTGAGGACCTTGTGGACCTTGTGGACCGACAACGCCCTGAGGACCTTGTGGACCGACAACACCTTGTGGTCCTTGTGGTCCTTGTGGTCCTTGTGGTCCTTGTGGACCAGTATCGCCTTGCGGTCCTTGTGGACCAACGACACCTTGAGGACCTTGAGGACCTGTCACGCCTTGTGGACCTTGTGGACCTTGTGGACCAGTCACACCTTGTGGTCCTTGTGGTCCTTGTGGACCACCAGCAACATTAGCAACTTTGATAACAGCAGTTGAATTCGCAACATAGAACGTTTTTCCTGTGACCTCATTATGACAGAAACGCCCAATGCCAATATCAGTCCAAATATCACGATCACCACTGATAATCCATGAACCACTGTTCAATGTATAGAGATCACCATTTCGAGTGTCAAAAATTTCATTAGCAGCTGCAGTAAAACTTAAAACAGTAAATGATGCACTTGCTTGTGAGTATGCACCAAAACCATATGGACTTTCACCCTTGAACTTATCAAGAATTGCATTGCTATCAAGATCTAGTGTAAGTGTAGTCGTGGCGTCTAGTGTAGTGTTACCGAGTTGTGTCGTTACCAAACTAAACTGGTTTCCAGTTCTTGTGACTTCGATCGTTACACCATTTGGATAGTCTGACCACCCACCGCTATATGTGACAAGGTCTGATCCATCAACTAATTTTTGTTGATCAGAGCGTAGATAATTATACCAAATTTCCCAACCTGTTACAGTACCGCCAGTGTCGCGTAATGCGGACAATGTATATTGTCTGTTAGTTGAAGGATCAACATACCAACCAATCAAGACGCCAATTGTATCATTATCAGCATTAGTTGATTTGAGTTGTGTTTTAAACGTGTAATTAGAGTAAGATTGCGGTGAAACAAATCCAATAAATGTTCCGCTGTTAGTCGTACTAGAAATCACACCAGTGTTTGCATCAAACGACCATGCACTCAATTCACCAGCATTGGCTGGTTGATTTGATGTTCCATCATGAGAGAATCTTGTCCATGTATTGAAGATCGTGGCGTAATCTGTCAACGTGTTTTGAGCAGCGCTCAACTCACCATTTGTTTCAATGAAGTATCCTTTGACAAGAGTATAATCATTTTCTCTTTCAAACGTTGCAGTATTTGCTAAGAACGAAACTTGACCCTCAAGACCAACAGGAGCAATATTTGCTAATTGTTGTCCATCAAGCAAGTCTGCGTCTAAAGTTGAAAGTGTGCCATCATTTCCTGCATGCCATACAGTGTTGCGATTAATCATCACACCATTGGCACTTGGAACTGAGAAGTTAAATTTGTCGTCAGCATCATTGGTCATTGCGAATGTCATTTCAGTGGCTTCACCACCTAATGGATTCAACAACTTAATTGTTGCTGTATCACCGCTACCACCAAATGCATCAGTAGGGAATCGAATTCCACCATTTGCACCAGCAGTTACATTAACGCTATTTGCATTAATATTAACAGTTGAGAGAAGTTTTGCAGATGGATTAAATGTTAGATCTGATGAACCTGTAGCGGTTCCAGAGCTGTTATAAATGACTTGCTGATTTGAACCTGCAATTGGACCAGCTGGACCAGTTGGACCAACTTCACCAGTTGAACCAATTGTTCCTTGTGGACCTGTTGGTCCTTGTGGACCTTGAGGACCTGCTGCGCCTGATGGTCCTTGAGGACCCATTGGTCCTTGAGGACCAAGAACGCCTTGCGGACCTTGAGGACCAGCAGAACCATTTTCACCAGCAACGCCTTGAGGACCTTGAGGACCAGTTGGACCTGATGGACCAGCAACACCTTGCGGTCCTTGTGGACCAATGTCACCAGTTCTTGAGAATGTTAATGCAACTTGCTGACCTGCTGTAAATGCACTTACACTACCAGTGATGTGCGTTACATCAATCTCATAATAGCCAGTTTTGTCAGTCAAATCATTGACAGCAAACAACGCAAATTGAGTTGTAGTTCTATCAATAATATTCAAGTGACCCTTAACACCACTTGATGAGTCATCGAGAGAAGTTAGATATGTTAGAATATTTGCGCCATCAGTATCAACATTGTCAACAAAGATTTTTGTTGTAAGTGTTGTGAGCGCATTATTAAGTTTAAATTGACCAACACCTGGATCTGAGTCATTTACGCCAGTGTTGAATATGTATCCAAAACTTGTTCCACCAAATGCACCAGTGTTGCCTGTTGCACCGCTTGGTCCTTGTGGACCTTGTGGTCCCTGTGGTCCTTGTGGACCTCTTGCACCAACTGTACCTTGTGCGCCTTGTGGACCTTCTGGACCTGTTGGTCCTGTTGCACCAGTCGGACCCTGTGGACCAGTATCGCCAGTTGATCCCTGTGGTCCTTGTGGTCCTTGTGGACCTTGAGGACCAGCAACACCTTGAGGTCCTTGAGGTCCTTGAGGACCTGTTGGTCCAACGATTTGTCCAGCATCAACCCACTGAATCAAATCATCATTGTAAACATACAAGTGACCATTGTCAGTAACAACATAAGCATCCGCATCGTTAGCTGAGCCTGGAAGATTTGCAACGCTGATGACTGTACCAAGAACATTGATACCACCACCTGGAATACCTTGAACACCTTGTGGTCCTTGTGGACCTTGAGGACCTTGTGGACCAGCAACACCTTGAGGACCTTGCGGTCCTTGTGGTCCAATGACGCCTTGTGGTCCTTGTGGTCCAATGACGCCTTGTGGTCCTTGTGGTCCTTGTGGACCAACAAATGGACCAGCATCAACCCATTGTGGTGGAGCAGGACAATCATCCCACACCCACAAATGACCAGTTGATGTTACAATATATGCATCACCAGGATTTTGATCTTGAATTGATGAAACTAATATTGCATAAGTTGGCACAGTGCCAACAAAACGAATACCTGCACCTGTTGGACCAGCAACACCTGATGGTCCTGATGGACCTTGTGGTCCACGTCCACCTTGTGGACCAGATGGTCCCATTGGTCCTTGTGGACCAGAGAATCCACGCTCACCCTTTGGTCCTTGTGGACCAATTGGACCTTGCGGTCCTCTCACACCTTGTGGACCGCGACGACCTGTAGTTGCTGTGACTTCCCATGTTACGCCACTGTAAACAAATTCAACAGTGACGCCTTTTATATCAAGAGCAACTGGCTCACTTAATCCTTCAATTGTACGATCAAGTGATGTGATGTAAACTGGATTTGCATTCCAATCATCACCATCAGTGACTTGAACATAACCACCAGAAACTGGAGTATTTGGTAGTGTGATTGTAAATGGACCATTGACTGTTGTGTTTGCAACAAGACGATCACCATCACTTGCTGTGTAATCCAATGTGACAACAGCCCAATGCTGCAATGCACCAGAAGCACCACGCGGACCTTGAGGACCAGCAACACCTTGCGGACCACGTGGACCAGATGGACCTTGTGCACCAATTGAACCTTGAGGACCAGATGGACCTTGTGGACCAACAGCACCAACTGGACCACTTACACCAGATGGACCTTGTGGACCAGCAAAGCCGCGATCACCTTGAGCGCCAGATGGACCAGTTGGACCAACCGCACCAGTTGCACCAGTCGGACCTTGTGGACCTGTCGCACCACGTGCACCAGATGCGCCAGTGACGCCTGTAGGACCTTGCGGTCCAGTTTCACCAATTATACCAGATGGACCTGTTGGACCACGCGCACCCTGAAAACCGATTGGACCTTGTGGACCAGCTGGACCAGCAAAACCTTGATCACCCTGTTCACCTTGCGCACCAGATGGACCAGTTGGACCAACAGCACCTGTCGGACCTTGTGGTCCTGTCGCGCCTCTTGCGCCAGCAGGACCTGTTGGACCAATTGCACCTGTATCACCAGTTGCGCCAGATGCACCAGATGGACCCTGTGGACCAGCAGCACCAACAAGACCACGTGGACCAGATGGACCCTGTGGACCAGCAAAACCTTGATTACCTTGCGCGCCAGATGCGCCAGATGGACCTGTTGGACCAACAACACCTTGTGGTCCTTGAGGACCTGCTAAACCACGTGGACCTGCAGGACCAGATGGACCTTGTGGACCAGTGTCACCAGTTAAACCTTGAGCACCAGTTACGCCAGTTGGACCACGTACACCTACAGGACCAGATGGACCCTGTGGACCAAGAACACCTTGAGGACCTTGAGGACCTCTCGCGCCTGTTGGACCAGCAACACCTGATGGTCCTGATGGACCTTGTGGTCCACCAGCAGGACCTGTAGGTCCTGCAATACCCTGCGGACCAGATGGACCTTGTGGACCAATTGGTCCCTGTGGACCACCAGACCCACGAGCTGTTGAGACTTTTACAACAGGCTTTTGCGTAGAAACTTTGATAGTTTGGCCAATAGCCGTTGATACATTCGATGATGGCATATTACTTCGTTACCTGCGGTAGAACAGTAATAATCCCCTCGACGATTCTTGTCGTAAGGTTTGCTGTGTCTTTTTGTTTCACATCAAAGAGATAACGACCTGCTTTGATATTTGACGTTGTCGCAGCGTTCATTGTTAACGTCACATTACCATTGGCTGCATCTGTCGTCGTCACGACTAGATTTGCCGTGGCGTTAGCAGAATAATATGATTTACGAATAGAAGAAGTGAAGATGTAACCAGTTACATCCAATGGGCTTCCATCGTCTTGAGTCAGGTCTAGATTATACGAAAGGTCGGTGCCTTGGTCTAGATCTAATTCTACAAATTGCGCCATTTAGGATTCCCCATTTTATTTTCTTATTTATAATTCCCAGGGAATAGGCTCTAAAAAGTTCAATCTCCTGTATTTTTTTCGAGTTTGAACTTCTTTTTAATCATATAGAACTTACGATACCAGTTTCCTTCGTAGAAATGCTTCGGAGACTTATATCTATCGAGTTGCTCCACAGTTCCAGGACCGTATGATGCACTAAAATCGTCTGTTGTTTTAAATGGAATTACATGCAGCAAAGGAGTTCCTGCAGGAATCGTAATATCAATCTTTCTTTTCGGTGAGAATATTACATTTGCAGTTGTAAATTCTCTGTAGTCTACAACGCCTGGATAGAGATAAAGATCTTCAAGAAATGGGCAATGATAGAATGCAGGAAGCAATAAGGCAGAAACATTTTTCTTACCAAAGATCTTCCATGGTCCTGGAAGATTCCAAGCAGTAGGTTTAATATCATCTTTGAAGGTAAACATACCATTTGTAATGTCAGTTGCCATTGGGAATGCATCACGAATGCCATTTTCCATCGGCGGCATTATTTCCATCGGTGGAGGAAATGGTGTTGGTTTTGCTTTTGCTGTTTTATCTTTTGAATCAACACCAAGACGAATTACAGTTCCCGCCTTATTTGATTTAATGTGAATATCAACCCATGCTGTGATTAGATATCCCATGCGCGAGTAATCATGCATTCCAGGACATCCTGGAAAATTATAATTACCATTATCCTTTTCTTGGAACTCTTTGAAAAATGGTTTCACATCTTTTGCAAGTACAACTGGATAATGAGGATAGACTTGTCGAGTGCAATCAACAAATTCTAGATCTGGAGTTTCTTTCGAGAAAAATTTAAATAACTTATTCATCTTCATGCTTTCTCTTTCTTAATTCCCAAGTATAGTGATGCGTTCGACTTTCTTGAGCCTTTTGAATTTTCTTAATTCGTTCTTTCTCAGACTCTGTCATCTTACGAATCTTGGGCTTACGATTATTAAATGAATTTCGTTTGACTGGAATTGCAGTGACAAGTGGTGTACCCGCAGGAACAGATCCATCAAAGTCTGGAATCAACCATGCTCCTGGAAAGTTCACTTCTTTTGGATATGCGTCAGTGTCGACATATCCTGCAAGGCATCTAAATGGCTGATCAAAATGATTCATTGGGGGAATGAACAAGGTTGACCAACCTGGCTTTGTTTTAATTACCCATCGATTGATGAACTTAATTGGATTGCCATGAGGAAATCCAAATGCTCGTTTTCCACCCACCTGAGCAGAGTCATGAAATTCAGCAACTGAAAATGCTGGCGGATTTTTAATTTCGATTTGAGTACAATTATGATTTGTTGTAACGTGAAGATCACCGCCAAGTGGAATAGTAAATCCAAGCGACATTGCATCAAGCATTGGCAAACATTTCTTGGCAGTCATTGTTGGATTGCCAAAAACATCACGCTTTCCAGCGTCAAATGTTGGAGCAAGGTCTTTAAACCATTTCGGCAGATACTTTACTGCTGGTCTTGGTTCTGGAATAATATCTTCAAAATCTGGATGGCAATAAAATTCCATAACATCATTGCCCCATACTTTAAACCAGTTTTTCATATCAATGAGTCCTCTCACCCATAACCCAGCAAACTAAAGATTTTCGCACTCCAGAAGTCACAGGGCGCACTCTATGAGGCATGAAAGAAGAGAAGAAAATAATTTCTCCTCTTTTTGGTTTTACAACAAAAGGTTCATTTACTCTTCCGTGAGGGACAAGTTCAAATTCACCACCTTCATAATCATCTGGGTCGGAAAGTAAAACGCTTGCACTAATTTTTCGAATATAATTCGAACTGTTTTGATCGGCGTCAATATGCCAATCATAGTGTTGTTTGTTTTTGGCTCGATAAACTGTATACTGAAACGCATCAAAACCATCAATGTTATACATGAAATGGTCATAGTTAACAAGAGAAACAAGATTTCCAAATTTTTGGAAAAGCCAATCTGAATTTTGATCGTGCGACAACCACATGATATCGCTGTCGCGCGCTTTCTTGTTGATTTGTCCTTGACCAGCAGTGCCAACACCACCTTTCTGGAACTTTTGTAGATCTTCTAAGTCTACAATTTTATCACATTCGTCTTGGGTGAAAGCGTTATTGACAACGCAATATTGTTGCAATTTATGAGAATATTTTTGCAATTTGAATGGCATAACAACTCCACATTAAGCAAAATAAAATTATACTATATTTAGTCGATCTTTACAACTATTTGTCCACCTGCAGGTACGGTCACTGGATAATTTGCAGAATCTGGATAAACATTGGTATCAACAGGTGTTTCTGGAACATATGGCGCCAATTGACCTGTGTTATACCCAGAAACATTTCCTACAGGATTATAATTGGCAGTAGCACCCTCACCGCCTGGAAAAAATACACCAAGAACATTTGTTGAACTTCCTGGAGTACCAAGAATTGGAGGGTTATATGTCGCAGCATTACCAGCATTATACGTTGCGATATTATTGCCAGAGTATGTTGCAGGGTTTCCCGCATTATAACTTGCTGCGCTTCCTGAATTATAATTTGCTACTGTGTTACCAGAATACGATGCAATAGAACCTGAATTATATGTCGCAACGTTACCAACGTTGTAACCAGAAATATTGTTTCCTGTGTACGTTGCTGCGTTGCCAGCATTGTAATTCGCAGAACCAGCATTGTATGCTGCTACGTTTTGCGGATTATATGTTGCTGTTGTTCCAGCATTATAGTTTGCTGAATTGCCTGAGTATCCAGAAATATTTGTTGGTGTATATGACGCAGGTGATCCACTGTTATAATTGGCACTATTTCCAGAATATGCAGCAATATTATTTCCAGAATAAGATGCTGGTGAGCCAGTATTATAGTTTGCAGATCCAGGATTGTAGTTGGCAATATTTCTTGGATTGTAACTTGCTACAGTTCCAGGATTATAGTTTGCATTATTACCAGAGTATGCGGCAATATTGTTGCCAGAATAAGATGCTGGTGAACCAGTGTTATAGTTCGCAGATCCTGGATTATAACCAGCAACAGTTGGTGAGTTGTATGATGCAGCAGTTCCTGGGTTATAATTTGCACTGTTTCCAGAATAACCTGCGATGTTTCTTGGGTTATATGTTGCTACGTTTCCTGGAGTAAAATTGGCATTGTTACCAGAATAACCTGCGATGTTTCTTGGGTTATATGAAGCGATGTTACCAGCATTATATGTTGCAGCCGTTCCAGCATTGTAGTTTGCTGTACCGCTATTGTATCCAGCAACGCTTGGTGCATTATATGTTGCAGCATTACCAGCATTGTAATTTGCAGATCCTGGATTATAAACACCAGTCGGATTTCCTGGTTCTCCTGGAATTTGCTGGTATGTAATATACACGTTAACAGTACCGAGCTCATTTGTAGATCCATAAGCATTGGTTGGTCCAGGCGCAGAACCACCACCACTTTGCGGATAAGCTGTTGGTCCAATATAAACTGGATCATCCGCAAACAAATAAGCCATTCCAAGATCATTCACATAAAACATTGAAATCCAGGATTCTGGATTTGCGGGATTTACATTTTGATTGTTTCCAGAATAACTAGCAATGTTTCTTGGGTTGTATGTTGCTACGTTTCCTGCAGTGAAGTTTGCATTATTTCCAGAATATCCTGCGATGTTTCTTGGGTTATAACTGGCGATATTTCTTGGATTATAAGTCGCTGCAGTGCCAGCATTATAGTTAGCAGAACCAGGATTATACGCCGCAACTGTCGGAGAATTATATGTTGCTGCATTACCAGCATTATAGTTGGCAGATCCAGGATTGTATGCTGCTACGTTTCTAGGATTATAAGATGCGATGTTTCCTGGAGTAAAGTTGGCACTATTTCCAGAATATCCAGAAATATTTGTTGGCGTGTATGACGCTGGTGAACCAGTGTTATAGTTCGCAGATCCTGGATTATAACCCGCCACATTACGAGGATTATATGATGCTTCATTACCAGGATTATAATTCGCTGAGTTTCCAGAATATCCAGAAATATTTGTTGGCGTGTATGACGCTGGTGAACCAGTGTTATAGTTTGCTGATCCTGGATTATATCCTGCTAAATTATTGCCAGAATAAGATGCAGGAGAGCCAGTATTGTAATTCGCAGAGCCAGGATTATAGTTAGCAACGTTTCTTGGATTATAGGTTGCTGGAGTTCCAGCATTGTAATTAGCATTATTTCCAGAATATGCCGCAATGTTAGTTGGATTGTATGATGCTATATTACCGCTGTTATATCCTGCAACGTTTCTGGGATTATAAGACGCTATATTGTTTCCAGTATACGAAGCAGCGCTGCCTGAGTTATAGTTGGCGTTGTTTCCAGTATATGACGCTGCATTATTCCCAGTGTAACTGGCAGGAGTGCCAGTGTTATAAGAAGCGGCGCTATTCCCAGAATATGTTGCAGCCGTTCCTGGAGTTGCATTTGTACCTGTTCCTGCACGCCCAGAGACCTGCGCATTAAATCTTCCATATGGAATTGTTAGACTGGAAGTATTATTGAATGTGGTTGTGTTTCGAAATGCAGAACCAATCCAACTCTTCAACAGGTCTGTGTGTAGAGGCATTTATACTAAAATCCATGGCTAGTTGGAATATTTAGTATTTGCCAAATCAATCGTATCTATCTGGAATTTCCCAGTCATTTACGACATCTGGAGGAAGAAGGATACTTCGAGAAATTGCTCGATTTTCGAGTTTTCGATTGACGTAATCAACTCCAGAATACTTACGATACTCTTCGAAGAACTCATCACTCAAACTGTCTAGAAAATTTTGGAATTCTTTCTTAGACTTATCACGATTTCTGCTCAATTGTTCATGAGAAACGACCTGATTTACGTCTTGTTTCGTGATGTATCGATGAGTGTCTGTCAGATGATAGCAATGAATTTTTCTCGGAGCACAGAGTTTATATCCCGCAGCGATAGAAGCCAATGTCATATATTGCTCTTCACCTTCGAAGAATATTCTTGGATTCATACCGACGTTTCGAATCCAATCAGTGTGAGTGAAGAAGTTTCCAGCAAATAGATGAATCGTTGGATGCAAGAAATCAGTTGTCGCTTCTCTGAACTCTCCATGCGCACCAAGAATATAGTTCTCGTGGAAAGACCAGTATCCAGCCTTCACAGTAATATCACCATGACGATCGATCCATGGAGTTCCATCTTCTTGCATTCTGAAACTGCCACAATTTGCATCGATGATAATTCGATCAGTCTGATGCTGCTCCATACCAAGTTTAAAATCACTAATCAAATAACGATCCCAATTTTTATCAAAGAGCATGTGAGAATCTACTTGATAGTAAAATTCTTCATCAGTTACTTGAATAGAATTTAGATGTCGTGCCCAACCCACGCCATCAGAAAATTTGGCGTCTATTCTTTTATATCGAACATTTTTATTTTGTGCAAGATCTGGATATTTTGCTTCTAGGCTGTCAGCGTAATCTGTTTGTTCAAAAATGCCATATGTGATTTTTGTCAGTTGAGACTGCATCTCCATCATGTTTCGAAGAGTTTGGTGGAGAAGTGGGTCTCTATAAGAGACAATGCTCACAAATATTTTCATCAACAATTCCTCTTGCCCATGACCCAAACATTAAGTGATCTGCGAGTTCCAGATGTTACAGGAAGGATTCTTGCTGGCATCCATGGTGGATAAAAGACAATATGACCGAGTGGTGGCTTGAGGGGAACAACTTCATTCGGATCGCCAGTAGACATGACTTCCATCTCACCACCCAAATATTCCTCAGGATCAGTGAGCATGATAGAGGCACAAATCTTGCGTTCCCAATTCATGAACGAAAAGTCCACATCAT
>Ga0315906_10000938_pt1 | contig 44479 bp, 36 predicted proteins | sample LakEriMetagenome_4_FD_203526 | JGI IMG/M metagenome (GOLD analysis project Ga0315906, IMG submission 203526) | Freshwater fungal communities from buoy surface, Lake Erie, Ohio, United States - Buoy 2 MA122 | ecosystem: Environmental > Aquatic > Freshwater > Lake > Lake biofilm | place: USA...
CTTGCACCCGCCGTCACCCCCAAACTCCCAGCCGTGAGAGGGGCAGGCGACGTGATCGCCGCGGATCTTGCCGAGGCCGAGTGCGCCACCGCGATGCACGCAGGTGTCGGAGAGCACTTTGGCATGGCCTGCCGTATCGCGAAACACGACGAAAGGCAGGCACAGCACGGTGACGCGCAGAGGCTTGTCCTGGGTGACTTCCGTGGCGAGCGCGAGCGGATACCAGAAATTGATGTACATGGGCCGAGCATACTGCGCCCGGAAAGCGGCACCCTACGGCACGATCGCCCCGTGTTCGCGCTGAGGCCAAAGTTTCAGCCCCGCTACCCCGAACGCGAAGTCGGTCTCGAACAGCCGATCAAAGGCGACGCCCCGGCCAAGGCAGTGCAACACCCGAAGCGGGCCTTGATGGGCCACGACGACCACGTGAGTGTCTTCGTTGTGGATGTCCTCGAGGCGTCGTTCCGCGCAAAACGCTTCGACTCGCGCCCAAAGCTGGCTCAGCGACTCGCCGTCACCGGGTGCGACGTTCCACAGGTCGGCGCCCCAGCGGTCGATTTCATCACGGGCAATGTTGTCCCAGGCTCGTCCTTCCCAGCGACCGAAGTCGAGTTCGAGCAACCTCGCATCGTCAGCGCAGGCGGCGCCGCGTTCGGCGGCGATCGTCTCGGCGAGGCGCTGACAGCGGGCGGCGGGGCTCGTGAACACGGCATCGACCCGCGGCAGACGATCGAGGACGGCTCGTATGTCCTCCTCCGCGGTGATGGCGAGCGGTAACTCGCTGCGGCCGTAGCAGATGCCGGGGGCGACGTCCGGCCGCGTATGGCGGATCAGATGTACCACGCCGCCAACATCCCGAGAAAAAGCCCGAGTTCGGCCAGCTGCTGAGCGGCTCCAAGGCAGTCGCCCGTGTATCCCTGCAGATTGCGTTGCAGGACGCGATACCACCAGAGGACCACCAGGACCGCAGGCACCACGCCGCCGAGCAGTGCGGGCTCGAGCACGGCACCGAGCGTCAGGACGACGACGGTGGTGATTGCCGCCACCCACAGCCCGCTGCGGCTCAGGTTGCGCGACAACGGCTTGGCTTTCGACTCGTCCTCGCGAACGTACGGCAGGCACCACATCAAGACCACTGCGGCGAATCGGCTGCTGGCATGGCCGGCTACCAGCAATACACAGGCCGTGGTGACCGGCAAGGCTGACAGCACGGCCACCCTCAGGCTGATGCCGAGTACGAGTGCCAGCGTTCCGTAGGTACCGATGCGCGAGTCGCGCATGATTTCGAGGATCCGTTGCTGACCGTACCCGCCGCCCAGTCCGTCGGTGGCATCGGCAAGGCCATCCTCGTGAAATGCGCCGGTCAGCCAGATGGACGCCGCGACGGCGATGATCGCTGCAACCACGGGCGGCCAAAGAAATGAGGCCAGCAGCAGCGCCGTCGCCGAGATCACCCCGACGAGTACGCCCACGGCAGGAAAGTAGCGCGAGGCGTCGTCAAGCAGCTGCTGCGAGTGTCCCACCGATGCCGGTACGGGCAGTCGGGTGAAATACTGCACGGCAGCGAGGAACGAGCGCAGCTGCGCGTTCATCCGTCGCTACCCGGGCTTTTGGTGCTGACGCCAGCACTGCCGAAAGTGGCCATATTGCGAAAGAGTGCCACACTGTTGCGCAACAAGGGCAAGGCCAGCAGTGCGCCGCTGCCTTCACCGAGGCGTAAGCCGAGCGACAGCAGCGGCTCGATTCGCAGTTGTTCCAAGAGCAGCCGATGGGCGGGTTCCGCCGAGCAATGACTGACGATGCAGCGGCTGAGCGTTCCCGGCTGCATCCGTTCGGCGAGCAGTGCGGCGACCGTCACCGCGAAGCCATCGATGAGTACCACGTTTCTCGATGCAGCGACGGCGCTGATCGCGGCGGCGAGCGCAGCGATTTCGAAGCCACCGTAGCGGCGAAGCAGAGTGATCGCCTCTGCTGCGGCATCGCCTTTCGGAAACGGTTCGGTGGGACGCTGCCGCACTCGCTCGAGCAGGGCGAGTTTGCGAGCAACTCCGGCGGAGTCGAGTCCCGTTCCGGGACCCACGCAATCGGCCAGCGGCAGGCCCGTGAGCTCGGACAGCAGTAGCGAGCTGATCGCCGTATTGCCGATACCCATCTCGCCGAACAGCATCACTCGATGACCCGCGCGTAGCGCCTCCTGCGCCGCCTCGCGCCCGGCGGTGAGTGCGCGTTCCAGTTCCTCTGCGCTCATCGCGTCGGCATGCAGGATGCTGGCTGTGCCGCGCGCGACTTTGGCCTGCGTCAACTGTGGATGCGGCGTGAAGTCGGCATCCACGCCGACGTCGATGATGCGCAGCGTGCAGCCTGTTTGCGCCGAGAGCACATTGGCCGCTGCGCCGCCGCGCAGGAAGTTCAGCACCATCTGTGCTGTCACGGCCCGCGGGTAGGCGCTGACGCCGTCATTGGCCAGACCGTGATCGGACGCGAACAGCAGCAAGCACGCGGTATCAAGCTCGGGCTGCAGTGTTTCCTGTATCTCGCAGATCTCGGCCACGAGTGTCTCGAGCCGCCCGAGCGATCCTTGCGGTTTGGTCAATTGGTCGAGCCGCGCAAGGGCTGCACGGCGCCACGAACCAGCAGAGGAGGCCGTCTCGCTCACCGCGCGGCGTACCGCAGCGCCAGGTGCCACTCACGACCGGGCTGTGCGTAGAAACTCGCCGACTCGTAGCGACGATCGAGAGCATTGTCGAGCCGTGCTTGTACGCGCAGCGACGGATTGACCACCCATTCCGCGCGCAGATCGAGCAGGAACCACGGGTTCAACACGCGCGTATTGGCCAGGTTGTCGTAGCGACGACCTTGGTACTGGGTGCGCGCGCCAAGGCTGATCGCGCCAAAGCTGCGTTCCAAGTCGAGCCGTGCCACTTGCTTGGCCCGCCGCGGCAGCAACTTTCCTCGATTGCCGCCCGGGGACTCATTGCGCGGCGTGAGCCATTCGGCCGAGCCGCTCAAGCGCCATGCGCCGAGTGTCGCGGCGCTCACCAATTCGAGCCCGCGGATGAGGGTCTCATCAACGTTGACCGGCGAGAAATTGGCATCGAAGCCGATCAGATCGTCGATGCGGTTTTCATAGGCGGTGATCCCGAAGGAGGCCGTGTTGCCGCTCCAGCGTAGCGCTGTCTCGATGCTGGTGGAATTTTCCGGCTTCAGTGCGGCATTGCTGAACCCGGGGAAATACAGCTCGTTGAAACTCGGTGCCTTGAATCCACTGCCAGCGGTGGCTGTCAGACGCCAACCCGGCTGGAATTTCCAACCCCAGCCGATCGATGCCGTGGTCTTTCCGCCGTAGCGTTGGTTGTCGTCGTAGCGCAGACCGACCTGCGCCGTGTGTGCGCCGAGGCGCTGCTGCAGCTCGGTGAAGAGGCCCAGGTTCTGACGAGAGGTTTCCGTGTACGCCGTCGTACTCGACACCGAGTCGCGCAGATAGTCGGCGCCGACGATGGCCGAGAGCGTGGCAGTGATCGGTTGTTCGGCTTGTAGCGAGGCCGAATCGCGCGCCGTATCGAAGCGCGATACGAAACGACTCTCTGAGAAGTTCCGGCTCTCATCAATCGTACGGCCGATCTGCAGCGAGGCGCTGCGATTGTCCGCCGGTTTCACACTCAGGGAGGCACCCACACCGCCCTGACGGATTTTCGCAGCGTTCTGGAAGGAGCCATCGAATTCGACACGGCCGGTGGTCAGCGAGGCGAAACCCTCGAGCGTGCTACGACCGCCGAGTTCGAGACCTCCGCGAGCCGTGACCGAGGTGTTGCGATAGCCGTCGTCATCGGGCTCATCGGTGAAGCAGCCGGCAAAAATCGGCGCACCGAAGCCGCGACAGGAATTGGTGCCGCTCGATTCGAGCGAGGACACACCGAACTGCCAGAACCCACCCTCGGTGCTCGCCCCTGCATTGATAGCGAGATTGCGCGTTTGCGCGGAGCCGTAGCCGGCGAGTGCATCCCATTGAGTCGTGCTGGAGACGGGCGCGCGGCGTGTGAAGATCTGCACCACGCCACCGACTGCATCGGCACCGTAGAGCGAAGAACGTGGTCCGCGCACGACCTCCACACGCTCGATCAGTTCGACGGGCAGATCCTGAACCGCTGCCGTGCCCAGGGTCGTCGAGCTCCATCGCAGTCCGTTGACGAGCACCAAGTTGTGGTCCGCTTCGGCGCCGCGAATGAAGAGCGAGCTGGCCTTGCCGATGCCACCGTTGTTGGCTACGACCACGCCCGGTAGGTCAGCGAGCAACTGTGCGAACGAGGCGTACTGGCGCGTCTCGATGGTGTTGCGATCCACCAGACTGGCGGACACAAGGGTATCGACCAGGCGCTCCGGCCGGCGGCTGGCTGTGACGATGACCTCTTCGAGCGAATCGACAGACGGAGCGGCGGTCCCGATGGAGGGGGAGATTGCGGCAGTCAACACGCCGAAGATAGAAAAAGCGGCCACAGCAGCCGGCGGCAAACGAGTCATGCAATGTCTCCCCGAGGGCGCTCTCCCGCGCCTCGATAACGTAGTCCACCGGGAAGAGAGGGTTTGGGGAAACAAGCGGACCCTGAAAGGGGCCGACCCGTTCCTGTCTGCCCACCGCAGCCCGGGATGTCGTCGAGGCCGGTCTCCGGGCTCATGGGTTCGGCTTGCGTCGCAAGCACCGACATCGATCGCCTTCCCGCAATCCGGCGTCGCGCTGGATTGCAGTGGCGGGTTGACCGATGTCACCCATTTACCGTTGCGGGGGCAGCGCCGGAATGGAACCCCAAGGGCTCGCACCGGCTTCCCGTTTCACTCCGCCATCCGCAGGACGCGCCTGCAGACACGGAACACCTCGACCGGCGCACAATGCACGGGGGGCTGCGGTTTTGCAAATGCATCCGGAGCCTGCGTCCATAACCAGAGGGTGTCGGGTGTATGGTTGACGGCATGAGTGTCGTGGCGCTGCGCGCGGATCGCGTCCTGCTGGCTGACGGGTTCGTGCCCGGAATGAACGTTCTCATCGCGGATGGGATGGTGGTTGATGTCTGTCCCGACTCACGACGACCTCACGACGCATCGGTTCGTGTGCTGGAGGGGGATCTCGTACCGGGATTCATCGATCTGCAGGTCAACGGCGGCGGTGGGCTCTTGTTCAATGATCACCCTGATCTCGAGGGTGTCCGTCGTATCGCAGCGGCACATCGACGATTTGGATCGACGGGTCTGCTGCCCACGGTGATCAGCGACGATCTGAAAGTTGTGGCCGAGGCTATTCGCGCCACGGATGCTGCGATCGAGGCGGGCGTGCCCGGAGTACTCGGTCGTCACATCGAGGGGCCCTTTATAAATGTGGCCAAGCGCGGAATCCACGTGGCCGAGAAGATCCAAACTTTGGATGCGCGGGCGCTGGACGTTCTGAGCTCGGCACGGCATGGCCGAACGCTCGTCACGCTCGCGCCCGAGCAGGTGCCTGCGGGTGCGATTCGCGAGCTCGTGCGGCGCGGCGTGATCGTGGCAGCCGGGCACACGCTTGCCTCGTATGCGCAACTCGAACTCGCGCGACAGGAAGGACTGCGCGGATTTACCCACGTATTCAATGCAATGAGCTCCCTTGGCAGTCGCGAGCCCGGTGCCGTCGGTGCGGCTGCGGACTTCGACGATTGCTGGGCCGGCGTGATCGCCGATGGGGAGCACGTGCATGCTGCGGCGCTACGGTGGATGTTGAAGGCGAAGGGACCTGAGCGGCTCGTGCTGGTGACGGATGCCATGCCTCCGGTAGGTACCACAGCACGCTCGTTTACGTTGCAGGGCAGCGAGATTCAAGTGATCAACGGCCGCTGCATCGACCACAGCGGCACGCTGGCTGGATCGGTGCTCGATATGGCTTCTGCCGTGCAGCGCGCGAGTGAGTTGATGCGAGTGGATCGTGCCGTGGCCGTGCGTATGGCGAGCTCGACACCGGCGTCGGTGCTCGGCCTCGAGCACGAGCGCGGGCACATCGCCGCAGGCTATCGAGCGGATTTGGTGTTGCTGTCGTCGGAGGGAGCGGTGCGCGAAGTCTGGGTGGCGGGCGCGACGGGCTGACCGGGCGGTAGTCCGCGGGTGCGGGCAAGGTGAATGGCGCCGCTCAACGCATCGCCGAGCGGTTCACGCAAACGACTGCGCACGCTCACCGACAACCATTCGCGCAGTCGGGGCGCGAGGCCACCCATCAGGCAACACTGCGGCACGCCCCGCTCGAATAGCGTATTGATCAGTCGATCGATGCGCTGCGCGGACTCCTGCACGATGGGCTCAGCCACCGCATCACCACGCCCTGCATGGTCCATCACCAGCGGCGCGAAGGCGGCGAACGCCGTCGCGTTGGCCGTGTCCATCCAGGCGATGATCTCTGCGGCCGAGTCCGAGAAATAGGCGAGCAGCTCGTGCGTCATCGCCGAGTGGGCGATACGTCCATCGCGTGCCCACAAGCAACGTCGAATCGCTTGCAGGCCGAGATCCGCACCACTGCCCTCGTCGGAGATCGGAAACCCGTAGCCACCGACCACGATGGTTTCGCCATTGACGCGACCGAAGCCGATGCTTCCGGTACCGACGATCACAATGCCGCCATCGGCGCCGTCGTGTGCGCCGATGCAGGCGATGGCTGCATCGCTGGCGAAGGCGATGGTCTCGAAAGGGAACGGATGCGAGCGCAGGCTTTGCAGCACGCCACGTCGATTGAGACCCGCAATACCGAGGCCTGCTTGAATGCTGCGTAGAGCGGCCTCGTCGAGGCCTGCTGATTTCGTAGCACTCTGCCACGCTGCATTGATTTCACGGAATGCAGCATCGAGACCGACGCGCGTGTTGGCGGGCCCGGCTTCGCCGGTGCCAAGGATCTGGCCGTGTGGGTCGACAAGGCGTGCCCGCGTGTGCGTGCCACCCGCATCGATTCCGAGAAAAAAGGCCATGCCGAAAATGGTAGGCTCGGCCTTGCGTTGTGGCAATGGGCCTTTCCGCAGCGACGCGAGCCTTCATCGTGGCAACCGAACATCTCGATCCCCGCTCCATCGATCTCGACCTGCGCGCATCGACCGACGTCGCTGCCTTGCTCATCGACTCGCAACGCGAAGCCGTCCACACCCTGTCCGAGTGCATTGCACCCCTCGCGGCGGCTATCGATGCTGCGGTTGCTCGACTACGCGCTACGGACGGTCGCTTGATCTATGCGGGCGCAGGCACTTCGGGCCGCCTCGCGGTTCAGGATGGCGTGGAGTTGTGGCCCACCTACAGTTGGCCGATGGATCGGCTTGGATTCGTACTCGCAGGCGGACTCGAGGCCATGGTGGGCAGCGTCGAGGGCGCCGAAGACGACACGCTGGCAGCCCAGACCGCGATGGCTGCACTGGAGCCCGGAGGCGACGATGTCGTGATTGGCGTTGCCGCCAGTGGCTCGACACCCTTCACGGTGGAGGCGGTGCGGTGGGCGCGTGCAGCGGGCGCGCTGGCCATCGGGCTCAGCAGCAACGACACGGCGCCCTTGCTGCAGGGCGTCGATCACCCCATCTGCCTGCGCTCGGGACCGGAGATGGTTGCAGGCTCAACGCGGCTGGCCGCCGGCACCTTGCAGAAGATCGCCCTCAACACGCTCTCCACCGGAATCATGGTTCGGCTCGGCCGGGTCTATGGTGGCCGAATGGTCAGCATGCGCAGCTCGAATCAGAAGCTGCGGCGACGCGCGGCAGCGATGGTGGCTGGCCTGTGCGGGGTGACGGCCGAGGAGGGTTTGCAGGTGGTGGAACGTGCCGAGGGCGACGTGCGGCTGGCGAGTCTGCTGGCCCTGGGGGCAGGCGAGGCGGCAGCCCGAGATGCCCTGCGCGCCACCGACGGCAACCTGCGTGAGGCGCTTGCGAGCCTGCGGCGCGACGGCCTGTTGGTCCGCGACTTTCGAGTATGATTCGCGAGCCCGAAAGACATAGATGAGGTTGCCATGTCCCTGACGATCGGTGTTCCGCGCGAAATCTTTGCCGGCGAGAAGCGGGTCGCCACGGTTCCCGAAGTCGTCGAGAAACTCATCAAGCTCGGGTTCAAGGTCATCGTCGAGAGTGGCGCCGGCGATGCGGCCAACTTTAGCGACGAGGCCTATCGTGGCGCCGGCGCTACCGTGGTGCCGGTCGGCGGCGAGGTGTGGTCAGCCGCCGATATGATCTTCAAGGTTCGCGCACCGGCGGCGAGCGAGGTTGCACTGCTCAAGCCTGCCACCACGGTCATCAGTTTCGTGTGGCCTGCGCAGAACCCCGAGCTGATGCAGCAGATGGCCGATCGCACGCTCACCGTACTGGCCATGGACAGCGTGCCGCGCATCTCGCGCGCCCAAAAAATGGACGCGCTGTCTTCCATGGCCAACATTGCTGGTTACCGCGCCGTGATCGAGGCAGCACACCACTTCGGGCGATTCTTCACCGGCCAGATCACCGCGGCGGGCAAGGTGCCGCCGGCCAAAGTATTCGTGATCGGCGCGGGCGTCGCTGGGCTCGCCGCGCTCGGCGCGGCCGTGGGTCTCGGTGCCATCGTGCGTGCCAACGACACACGCCCCGAAGTTGCCGATCAGGTGAAGTCGATGGGCGCCGAGTTCGTGCCCGTCGACTATCAGGAAGAAGGCACCGGCGTCGGTGGCTATGCCAAGGTCATGAGCGAGGGCTTCCAGAAGGCACAGCGCGAGACCTTTGCCAAGCAGGCCAAGGACGTCGACATCATCATCACGACCGCGCTCATCCCGGGCAAGCCGGCGCCGAAGTTGATTACCGAGGAGATGCTGCGCTCGATGCGCCCGGGCAGCGTCATCGTGGATCTCGCCGCAGAGCAGGGCGGCAACTGCGAGTGGACCGTACCCGGCCAGGTCGTGGTTCGCGAGGGTGTCACGGTGATCGGCTATACCGATTTGCCGAGCCGACTGGCCAAGCAGTCATCGACTCTCTATGCCACGAACCTGCTGCGACTCACTGAGGAACTGTGCAAGACCAAGGATGGGCGCATCGACGTCAATTTCGACGACGAGGCCATCCGCGGTGCGACGGTCATCAAGGAAGGCGCCATCACTTGGCCGCCTCCGCCGCCCAAATTGTCGGCCGCTCCGCCCCAGGCCAAGCCTGCTGCAGCGGCGCCTGCGACGGCGCCTAAGAAAAGCTCGCACGGTCATGGCGGTTCCAGTGAGCCGGCTTCGACGAAGAGCCTCGCGATCACCTTTGGTGCAGGTGCGTTGCTCTTCTGGCTGATCGGAGCCTACGCGCCGGCGTCGTTCCTCGCGCACTTCACGGTGTTCGTGCTGGCCTGTTTCATTGGCTACATGGTGGTCTGGAACGTGACGCCGTCGCTGCACACGCCGCTGATGAGCGTCACCAACGCGATCTCGAGCATCATTGCGGTGGGCGCCCTGATTCAGGTCGCACCGCCCATTGATGCCGCAACGAGTGATCGCCCCGATCGGCTGATTCTCGGCCTTGCGGTGGTTGCCATCACGCTCACGGCGATCAACATGTTCGGTGGCTTTGCCGTCACCCGTCGCATGCTTGCGATGTTCCGGAAATAAGGAGTCAGCGACGTGTCTGAAAGCCTCGCAACGGTTGCCTACATCGGCGCAGCCATTCTGTTCATTTTGAGTCTTGGCGGCCTCTCCAACCCGGAGACCTCACGCCGAGGCAATTTCTACGGCATCGTCGGCATGACCATTGCTGTGCTTGCCACGGTGCTGGGACCCCGGGTCACTGCAGCGGGTGTGCCGTGGATCATCGGCGCACTCGCGGTGGGCGGGGGCATCGGTCTCTATGCCGCACGCAAGGTGCAGATGACCCAGATGCCGGAGCTCGTGGCGCTGATGCACAGCCTCGTGGGTCTTGCGGCCTGCCTCGTGGGTTTCGCGAGTTATGTCGACACCTCGATCCAGTTCGAGGGTGCGGAGAAGGCCATCCATGAGGTGGAGATCTACATCGGCATCCTGATCGGTGCGGTCACCTTCTCGGGCTCGATCATCGCGTTCGCCAAACTCTCCGGAAAGATCGGCGGCAAGCCGCTGCTGTTGCCGGGGCGGCATTGGCTCAACCTGATCGCCTTGCTGGTCGTGATTTGGTTCGGCTATCTCTTCCTGCAAGCACACGATTCCGCCGCCGGAATGACGCCGCTGATCGTGATGACGGTCATCGCGCTGCTCTTTGGCATCCACATGGTGATGGCCATCGGCGGTGCGGATATGCCCGTGGTCGTTTCGATGCTCAACAGCTACTCGGGTTGGGCAGCCGCAGCCACTGGGTTCATGCTCGCCAACGATCTGCTGATCGTGACGGGTGCGTTGGTGGGCTCATCGGGTGCGATCCTCTCGTACATCATGTGCCGCGCGATGAATCGCAATTTCATCAGCGTCATTGCCGGTGGGTTCGGCACGGGAGCGGGCGCTGCGCCCGTGGCCTCGGGTGCTGCCCAGCCCGCCGGTGAGGTCGTCGCCGTCAGCGCTGCAGAGACCGCCGAGATGCTGCGCGCGGCCAAGAACGTCATCATCATTCCGGGCTACGGTATGGCCGTGGCGCAGGCCCAGCACACGGTTTACGAAATCACCAAGCTGCTGCGTGAAAAGGGCGTCAACGTGCGTTTCGGTATCCACCCGGTTGCAGGCCGTATGCCTGGCCATATGAACGTGCTGCTCGCCGAAGCCAAAGTCCCCTACGACATCGTGCTCGAAATGGACGAAATCAACGACGATTTCTCTGATACCGACGTATCGATCGTCATTGGTGCCAACGATATCGTGAACCCGGCTGCGGAGGACGATCCGACAAGTCCGATTGCCGGCATGCCGGTGTTGCAGGTGTGGAAGTCGAAGACCTCCATCGTCATGAAGCGCTCCATGGCCTCGGGCTATGCGGGTGTCGACAATCCGCTGTTCTTCAAGGAGAACAATCGGATGTTGTTCGGTGATGCCAAGAAGATGCTCGACGAAGTGCTCGGAGCGTTGAAGGCGTGAGACTCACCGGACGGGTTGCGCTCGTCACCGGTAGCAGCTCGGGTATCGGCCGCGGCGTAGCTCTCGCTTTCGCGAGCGAGGGCGCGGATGTCATCATCAATCACCCGAGCGCTGCTGAGACCGCGGCGGCCGAGGAGGTGGCGGCCGGGGTTCGCCAGGCCGGGCGCCGCGCACTCGTCGTGCGCGCCGATGTCAGTCAGGAGCCCGACGTGGAGCGACTGGTTGCGGCCGCCCGCGATGCCTTCGGACACATCGACATTCTCGTAAACAACGCAGGCATTGCTGCAGCCGCTGCAGTGCACGAGATGACCACCGACACCTGGGATCGGGTGCTTGGCGTGCATCTGCGCGGTACGTTCATGATGACTCGCGCGGTGCTCGGCGAGATGTATGCCCGGAATTCGGGTCGCATCATCAACACTGCTTCGCAACTCGCGTACAAGGGTGCCGCCGGCTTCAGTGCCTACACAGCAGCGAAGGGCGCCATCATTTCCTTCACCCGCAGCACCGCCCTCGAGATCGGCGCGCGCAACATCACCGTCAACTGCATCGCACCCGGGGCGACCCTGACGCCGATCCTGGACGATGTGCCCGCCGATACGCTCGAGGCGATCCGACAGGCCATACCGCTCGGGCGTATCGCGGAGGTGGCTGATATCGTCCCCGCTTACGTGTTTCTCGCCGGGGACGATGCGAGGCACTTCCAGGGACAGTGCCTGAGCCCGAACGGCGGCGACGTATTTCTTTGATTCGTTGATCGTTCTTTAAGCCGCTGAGCGTCGCTCAGGCTTTCGTGTTGAGCACGGTTGCCTCACGCTCGGCCGACAGGCCTGCCTTGAGTTCCTGTTGCTCCTTGAGCGGACGCTGCAGGTGCCAGGCCAGCGTATCGCGAGCCGTGACCTCCAGCGATCTGATCGTGAGCCCGGCGCGCCGCGCGCGATCAGTGCTCGTCGCGGCAAAGCCCGCACCGTCACCGATCGGAGGAACCCAGACCGGCATGTCGGACCACGGCGCGACGTTTTGCTTCTCCAGAAATTCGGCCGAGCGCCAGATCGGTTTGGCAGGCTGCGCGGGCTTTGCGAGTTTTGACGCCGCCGTGATGGAAGCTTGGATCAGCTGGCCCATGTTGAACTGTCCCGGAGCCGAGACGATGTTGAAGGTGCCCGCGAGTTGCTGCTCCAACGCAAGCACGGCGAAGGCTGCCAGATCCCGTGCATCGATTACTTGAATGGGGTCGGCCGGTTGGCCCGGCGCCAGCATGTCGCCACCGCGCGCGGCGCGGGCAGGCCAGTAGGTGAATCGATCGGTGTTGTCCTCAGGTCCGACGATCAAGCCGGGTCGCAGCACGATGGTGCGCGCGGCGTCGAAGCTGCGCTCAGCCGCCGTTTCACACGCCGCTTTCAGTGGTCCGTAGGTGGCCCCGTCGACGGTCTCGGTTGAAGGGTCGTCGAGCTTGCCGACGGGCGAGCGCTCATCGTTCGGCGTCGCAAGGCTCGCATAGGCCGAGATCGAGGAAATGAACAGGTATCGGTTTGCTCGCGCCTTGAGCAACTCGCCGGTCAGGGCCACATGACGCGGGACGTAGCCCGAATTGTCGATGACCGCATCCCAGGAACCCTTGGTCAGACCGTCGAGTTGCCCGTTGCGGTCACCGAGAATTCGTTCGATCTGTGGCAGGCGGTCCGTCTTGGTGCGTCCACGATTGAAGAACGTCAGCGAATGACCGCGCGAGAGTGCGTACTCGGCCATGTGCAGGCCGATGAATCGGGTGCCGCCGAGGATGAGAATGCGCAGGGGCTTGGTCGCCTTGGTGGTTTGCGCCCAGGTTGACTGTGAGCTGAGTCCCACTGCGGCGGTGGCAGCCAGAAATGTTCTGCGTTTCATGCGAGGTCATCCTTTCATTGGGGTGGCAGTGCCGCTCGTGAACCAGCCCACGATACGCGGCAAGCGTTCGACATATCGCTCCGCAACGAGTTCCGAATCAATGGCGAAGCCCGCTTGTCCTATGAGTGTACGAATTGGTCGATTCAAATGGCAGCCTCCGCCCACGCGCTTTTGCAGCGGAGTCAACCGATGCTGCCACTTCGCGATGTGTGGGTCGGGTGATTGGCCGTGTTCGAGGAACAAAAAGCGTCCGCTCGGATGCAAGACGCGTCGAATCTCCGCGAGGGCTTGATCCACCTGGGCAATCGAACACAGCGTGAACGTGCTGACCACGGTATCGAAACTGTCGGTGTCAAATGGCAGACGTTCGGCAGATAGCGCATGACTGATTACCTCCCGACCGCTGTCGGCGATATGTTTCCGTGCACGCTGCGACAGCATCGCATCAGGCTCGACGATCTCGATGCGGCGGATGCCGGAGGGGTAGTAGGGCAGATTGGCGCCCGTGCCGAAGCCGATCTCGAGAATTCGACCTTGCGCGCCGCCCACCACCGGCGCGCGATGTCGGCCGAGTCGCGGATCGTGCATGGCGGCCTCGAGCAGCCGCGGCAGGACATGTCTGGCGTAGAAACCCACAGAGAGGATTCTAGGGGGTTGCGACCGCCGTGCGTGCCGCATTCGCGATAGCGCTGCTGCCGGCGCTTGGCATGTAGAGGTATTCGCCGCCCAGCCAGCGCGCCAGCTTCTGGCCGGCCCCGTGACTGACGAAGCTGCGTTGTGTGTCGATCAGTAGGGTCTTCAAGCCGCGTGCAGCGACCGTAGCGGCGATGCCTTGCAGCTCGTCATCGACGCCGGTGCGCTCGGCCCGCAGGCCGATGTTGGCGCGTCCATCGGTCAGCAGCACGAGCACGACATTGCCGTAGCCCTTGCGCTTCGCCTGTTCGGCCACCTCGAGCGTCAGCAGTAAAGTGGCGGCCAGCGGCGTACCGCCGCCGGTTGGAATCTGATCGACCGCACGACGCAGCAACTCGACGCTGCTGGTGGGAGGCAGCAGCAGGTCCGCGGATTGCGCGCGGAATGACATCAAGGCCACCTTGTCACGATTCACGTAGGCCTGCTCGAGCAGCGAGTGCACGGCGCCTTTTGCCTGACGCATCCGATTGAGAGCCATGCTCCCGCTCGCGTCTACGGCGAAGATGAACAGGGCACCGGCCTTGCTCTTGTATCGTTTGATGCGGATGTCTTCGGCGCGCAGTGTGAGATTGCCTTGCCGGCGCGCGCGAACCCGTTGCCACGGCGCGGCGGCGCGAAGCGTGGCGATCACATCAATGCGCTGACCCTTGAGGGTGCCAGGAACACTGGCGACGTGCCTGCCACGAACGCCCTCTGTGCTGCCGCGTGATCCGGCGCGGCTGCGACGGGATCGGCTGAACGGCAAGGTCTCCAGGACGGCAGGCAGTTCCGTGTCGACGGCGTCGAGGATCTCTTCGGCCATTTCCATGCTGTCGGGCGAGGGTCCCTGCGCCTCGGTCGCGCTGGGTTCCGGGCTCTCCTGCGGCGGCGGTGGGCTCTCGCTTGGGGGTGACTCCTGCGTCGGGTGCCGTGTAGCGCGCGGTAGGAGAACGAGGCGTACGGCGACCTCCAGATCCTCACGTTGCACGCTATCGCGCAGGGCGAGTGCAGCGCTCGCCCGCGCTGCCAGACACGCGAAGAGGTCTGCACGATGACCTTGCACGCCGAGTGCTACGGCGGTGGCGCAGAGTTCTGCCTGCTGCTCCGCGGTCAACTCGACAGCATCCAATGAGGTGCGCGCGATCTCGAGTACGCCGCGCAACATCTCGATTTCGTCTTGCCATGCCCGGAGCGTAGGGTTGAGATGACGATCGACGATGCTCAAGCGCGCTTCGCTGGTGCCCGCCGAAGGCATGCGGACGATAAGACCCATCCGATCGAGCAGATGGGCCCGCGGCTGGCCCTCAGCGGGATCGTAGCTGCCAACGAGACGGAAGCGAGTGGCTATGCGCCGGCTGAGACCATCGCGCTCGATACGCAACTCCCCATCCTCCAGCGCTCCGAGCAACGTGTTGGCCGTCCCTTCGGCGAGTAAATTGCAGGCCTCAACCAGCAGCACGCCGCCGTCGGCACGCCCGAGCACGCCGTTACGAATCACGCGTTCGCCGCGTTGGAGGGTCGCGTCGAGATCGAGTCCGCCGAGCAGCGCCTCCTGATCGCAGCCGAGAGGCAGCACGACCTGATGGACCCCGGGTAGCAAATCCGCGAGGCCGTGCATCAGCGCGCTTTTGCCGCTGCCTGGTGGACCGACAAACACCACGCCGCGCAGACGCGGTTCGAGCGCCAGCATGAGCAGCGCCAGTCGCGGCGTGTCCATCGCCACGAGCGCAGGCAACGGCAGTCGGTGGCTGATCAGGCGAGCGCCTCGGCCAGCACGCGGCGCACGCGCTCATCGTCGGCAGCAGGCTCCAGCGGATCTTTGCGCAGGCGGTGTGCGAGGGCGAGCGGCGCTACGCGCTTGACGTGTTCCGGCACGGCGGTCGTCGCTCCCTCGTAGGCAGCGAGTGCGAGAGCAGCGCGGGTTATGGCGAGTTCGCCGCGGTGTCCGTCGATGGCGAGCAGATCGCACAGGCGTGCAGCCAGCAGCAGAGCCTCGTTCGACACCTCGACGGTCGGACGCCGCGCGATGGCCTTGACGAGGGTGCCGCGCAACTTTGCCTGGGCACTCGAGTACCGTTTACAGAACGCGGCAGGATCGGTTTCGAAGGCGAGACGACGTTTTACGATCTCCACGCGTTGCGAGACATCGGACACGGTGCGAATGCGCGCATGCAAACCGAACCGATCGAGCAACTGCGGTCGCAAGTCGCCTTCTTCCGGGTTGCCGGAACCGACGAGTACGAAACGCGCAGGATGACGGATGCTCAGGCCTTCGCGTTCAACCACGTTCACTCCGCTTGCGGCCACATCGAGCAGCAGATCGACGAGGTGGTCCTCGAGCAGATTGACTTCATCGATGTAGAGAAACCCACGGTGGGCTGCAGCGAGCAGTCCGGGTGAGAACGCCTGCACGCCGTCGATGAGTGCGCGCTCGATATCGACTGAGCCGACCACACGGTCCTCGGTCGCGCCGAGCGGCAAGTCGACCACCGGTACGGTTCGGCGAATCGCCTTGAGGTTCGAGGCCTTTCGGCTGCAATGCAGGCAGTCGGGTGCGGGTGAGGCCGCATCGCAGTTGTACGGGCATCCAGCCACCACGGTGGTCATCGGCAGCAACTGGGCCAGCGCCCGCACAGCCGTGCTCTTCGCCGTACCGCGGTGGCCGGTGACCAGGACACCGCCGATCGAGGGGTCGATCACGGTCAACAGGATGGCGAGCTTCAACTCTTCCTGACCAACGATCGCCACAAAGGGGAAACTCTGTTGCACATGACCTCCTCAACCTCAATGTGTCAACATAACAAGACAGTTCGGGGTGTCAATCGGGGTGGGGCATGAGAACGATTACCTTCATCGTCGGGATCGAGCGGTTTAACGCCGGGGTCTGGACCGACGTCGAGCGGCGACTCGCCGAGGCAGGCGTCGCCGTTCGGTTGAAGCGCTACCACGATGCCCACGTCGATCAGCACGATACGCAGTTAGCCGCGGACCTTAAGTCCTCCGACGTCGTCTTCATGAGCCTGATCAACATGCGACCGCAGGCCGACTGGATCGCGGCGCAGCTGGCGGATTCCAAGGCTGCGGCCGTGTTCGCCTACGAGAGCATGCCGGAAGTCATGCAGCTGACCAAAGTCGGCGAGCACCGCTTCAAGGAAAAGAAGGGCGAAGCACCGAAGCCCGTGCAGTTTCTCATGCGCCTGATCACGCGCGGTCGAGACGAGGATGCACTCTACGCGTACACCAAGCTCGTGAAGATCGCCTCGAAGATGTTGCCGCTCATCCCAGAGAAGCTCGCGGGCTTTCGCACTTGGCTCGGTGTGAATCTCTACTGGAATCAGCCGGACGCCCGGAACATTACCGAGATGGTCAAGCTGATCGTGCGCGACACCTTTGCCGAGAGCGTTCCCATTGCACCGGTCAGCATCATCCCGACGATGGGCTGCTGGGATCCGGTAAGTGGTGAGATGTTCGCCGACGCGAATGCCTACATGAAGTGGGCCACCCGAAACGGACGATATCGCAAGGGGCAGCCACTCGTGGCCGTGCTCGGCATGCGTAAGCATGTGGTGCAGCGTCTTGGGTATCTGCAGGAGCTCATCCGCGGCATCGAGGCGCGAGGCATGGCCGCCTTGCCGGTATTCGTCTCAGGTATTGAGGCACACGTCGCGGTGCGTGAGTGGCTCGTGCATCAACCCATCGACGCCTTTATCTCGACGATGGGGTTCTCCATCGTCGGCGGCCCGGCCTCCTCGACCAAGCCTGGGCAGTACCACGAGACGGCGGCAGATCTGCTCGCCAAACTCGATGTGCCCTACGTGATCGCCCAGCCTCTGCTGATGCAAGAAGAGCGCGAGTGGAAGGAACGCGGCGTCATCTCGATGCAGTCGGTCGTCATGTACGACCTGCCTGAGATGGATGGTGCTGCGAGTAGCGTGGCGCTCGGTGCGATCAAAGACGGTGAGCTGACGGCGGTGCCGGATCGCATCGCGCGCGCCGTCGATCAGGTCGAGGGTTGGATTCGGCTGCGCCGCAAGCCCGCCGCGGAACGGCGGGTTGCAGTCGTTCTCTACAATTTCCCGCCCGGTCTCGGCAAGGCGGGCACTGCAGCGCTGCTCGATGTGCCGGCTTCGGTGTCGGCGCTGATCAAGCGCTTGAAAGACGAGGGCTACCTCACGGGCAGGGCGCCTACGGACGTGGCGGAATTCGCGCAGCGACTCGCGGATCTCGAGCGCGGCGAGATGGGTAAGACGATCTCGCTTACGGAGTACCGGCAGCTGATGGTTGGCCGCTCGGGCGATCGCATCGAACGGTTCTGGGGCCAGGCTCCGGGGGACATTGCACCGGCGGGTCGCGACGGCATTCGACTCAACACCCTGGAATTCGGCAACGTACTCGTCGGTTTGCAGCCGACGATGGGCGTGCCGGGCGATCCGATGAAGTTGCTGTTTGAGCGCAACTTCACGCCGCATCACCAATATGCAGCCTTCTACGCATGGCTGAAACAGGGCTGGAAGGCGGATGCAATCATCCACGTTGGCATGCACGGTACGGCTGAGTGGATGCCGGGCCTGCAGGCCGCGTTGACTGCCGATTGCTGGTCGGATGTGTTGCTGGGTGGTGTGCCGCACCTCTATCTCTACCCACTCAACAACCCGGCCGAAGCCGCGATCGCACGGCGACGCAGCTACGCCACCATCATCAGTCATGCCATCCCGCCGTACGCGCGCGCTGGCCTCTACAAGCAACTCGCCGACGTGCGCACACGGCTTGGAGATGCGGCAGACGATCTGTCGGGCACACTGCCTGAATTGCCGCGTCGCGTGGACGAGTCCGTATCGGCATACCGGCAGCGGGTGACTGCGTGGCTGGAGCAGGTCGAACAGCGTTTGATCGTCGATGGGCTGCACGTGTTTGGTGCCGTGCCGGATCGTCGTCGTGCCACGACGCTCGTCGAGGCGGCGATGGATGTACCGAGGCGGGGCAAGCCCGGGCTGCGTGCCTTGATGAGCGAGGCCGGGATGGGTGCTGCTGAGTCGAGCGCACTGCGCGATGCACTCATCGAGCGATGCGTCATGGGCCGTGAAGATCCTGCGGTCGTATGGCGTTCCACCACGGCAGCAGCCGTGCCGGCGTCACTGGCCGAGTTCATCACTGAGGGCCGTGGCATCGTGTCCGGCATGTCGCGCTGTCACGAAGAGCTCGACGCTGTGGTCCATGCACTCGATGGTGGATTCATCCGTCCAGCGTATGGTGCCGATCCCGTGCGTGCCGGTGCGGGTGCGCTGCCTTCGGGGCGCAACATCCACGGCATCGATCCGTGGCGTCTGCCGACGGATCACGCGCTCGAGCGCGGTCGACAGATGGCCGAGGCGTTGCTGTCCAAGCATCGCGCGGAGCACGGTAGTTACCCGCGTACAGTGGCGCAGGCCCTTTGGGCCATGGACACCATCAAGAGCGAGGGCGAAGGTCTTGGCGTTGTGCTCGCGCTCGTAGGGGCCGAGCCGCAGCGTGACGGGCAGGGCAAGATCCATCGGTTTGCCTTGCAGCCTTTGGCAACACTCGGTCGACCGCGTATCGATGTGCTGCTCGATGTGTCGTCGATCTTCCGCGACACCTTTCAGATGAGTCTTGATCTGCTCGATACCTTGTTCCGTGAGGCGGCGACCGTCGACGAATCACCGGACCAGAACTACGTGCGTGCTCATGCGCAGGAGATGCTGGCGGCCGGGCGTTCGTTGGAGGAGGCCACCGCGCGTATCTTCACGCAGGCGCCAGGTCTCTACGGCACCGGGGTCGATGAAGTCATCGAGGAGAGTCAGTGGGAAGACACGGCGCAGCTCGCTGATCTTTACCAGAAGCGCAACGGCTATACGGCCGGCGGTGCCCGCAACGGCGCGCCCGCTCCGGAAGCGCTGCGCAGCATGCTGTCAAAGGTCGATCACGTCTTCCAGGCCATCGATTCGGTTGAATACGGACTGACCGACATGACCCACTACTACGGTCATAGCGGTGCGATGAAACTTGCTGCCGACCGCGAGCGGGGAGCTCCCGTCTCGCTGACCTACGCTGAGACCTTCACTGGCGAGGTGCGCATCAGCGCGTCGGATGACCTGCTGCGCCTTGAGGCGCGGGCCAAGTTGCTGAATCCGAAGTGGTACGAGGGGATGCTTGCGCACGGCCATAGCGGTGCGGCCGAAATCGGTAATCGCTTTACGCATCTGGTGGGCTGGGGTACGTTGGGCAGCGTAGAACAGTGGGTGTTCGACGACGCCGCCAAGACGTATCTGCTCGATGAGACGATGCGTCGTCGGCTCGAAGCAGCCAACCCTCAGGCGGTACGCAACGCCGTGGGTCGCCTGCTCGAGGCGAATGGGCGCGGCATGTGGAAGGCCGATGCAGCAACCTTGGAACAATTGCAGGGCATGTACGCCGAGATCGAGGATCGACTCGAGGGAGTCGGCGTCGCGGCCTAAGAGTGAACCCGCCGCGCGCTCCAGACCGTGGCGTGCGTGGGCGCTTGCTCTGGTGTCCGGGCTCGGACTGGTCGCCTGCGAGCGAGAGCCGCAAGGTGCCGTGGGTGTTGCCGATGCCGGCTATCAAGCAACGCTCATCGAGCAACTGATCGATGCGAAGCCCGGTCAGGTGATCGAGATTCCACCGGGGCGGTACGCGTTTGATCGAAGCCTCACGCTGCGCACCGATGGAGTGACGCTGCGTGGCGCGGGCATGGACAAGACCGTGCTGACCTTTGCGGGGCAAAAAAGCGGCGCCGAGGGCCTGCTCGTCAATGCGAGCGGATTCACGCTCGAGAACCTCGCGATCGAAGACACCAAGGGCGATGCGGTCAAGATCAACGAGGGCGAGCGCATCACCTTGCGCCGGCTACGCATCGAGTGGACGGGTGGACCCAAAACCACCAACGGCGCTTACGGTCTGTATCCAGTTCGTACGCGCAAGGTGCTGATCGAGGATTGCGTGGTGCGCGGCGCATCGGATGCCGGCATTTACGTTGGGCAGTCGACGGACATCATCGTTCGCCGCAATCGAGTCGAATTCAATGTTGCCGGCATCGAAATCGAAAACTCTCGTCGCGCCGACGTGTACGACAACGAGGTCACGCGCAATACGGGCGGCATACTGGTGTTCAACATGCCGAACTTGCCTGAGGCGGGCGTCGGCACGCGGGTGTTCAATAACCGCATCTACGAGAACAACACCGCGAATTTCGCTGCCAAGGGCACCGCGGTGGCGAGCGTTCCTGCAGGGTCCGGCGTCGTCATCAATGCCAACGATCAGGTAGAGATCTTCGACAACACGCTGCGTGACAACGCGACTGCGCACATCATTATCTCGAGCTATTTTTCGACCGGTTACATGAACTCCTACAGCGTGGCACCCGGATTTGATCCCTACCCCGAAGCGATCCACGTGCATTCGAACCGCTACAGCGGCGGTGGCGACAGTCCCGACGGGCTCGATCTGAAGGCCCTCAAACTCGCCATGTTCGGTCTCGGCGGGCGGCTGCCGCCCGTGCTGTGGGACGGCTATGTCGACCCGAAGAAGCTCGTCGGTGGCCGATTGCGAGCCGATCAGGCGCTCTGCATTCGCGACGCCGGAGCGGTCCTCAATGCGGATGGGCCCGGCAAGTATCGCAACCCCGCCCTCGATGAAAAGTCGTTTCGTTGCGAATTGCCGCCGCTGAGGGCGGTGTCCTGGGAACCGGCGGGATGAGATTACGGGACCTGCGATTTCTTTGTTTTTTCGCTTTGCTGTGCGTCGCAGGGTGTGGACGCATGACGCCCCCGCAGTTTCATGCGCAGACCAATCCCGAGCGCTTGTCGGACTGGGGCGTGCTGTATACCGACCAAGGCACGCTACGAGTCGCCGAAGGCGTGCAGGTGTATCGATTGGCGACGCCTCTCTTCAGTGACTACGCCCAGAAGTTACGCACGGTATGGTTGCCGCCCGGGCAGTCGGCGCGGTACTCACCATCGTCCGTGTTCGAGTTCCCGGTCGGCACGGTCATCAGCAAGACCTTCTACTACCGGCGTGACGCGCAAGGTCGTGATCGTGTATCCGAAGCGCCTAATCCAGAGGCGACGAAGCTCGACCTGCGCGATGTTCGACTGATCGAGACTCGGTTGCTGGTCAGGCGGGAGAGTGGATGGGTGGCGTTACCCTATGTCTGGAACGAGGACCAGACTGAGGCGCGGTTGACCCGCGCGGGCGCCTCGTTTGCGCTACGGCAGGTGCGGGATGACGGTGGCGAAGAGCCGTTTACCTATATGGTTCCCGACAGCAATCAATGCGCGGGCTGTCATGCGCCCAACGTCAAAGCCGGTCAGCTGCAACCGATCGGGCTCAAGGCGCGCCACCTGCCGGCCGAGCAACTCGGTGCCTGGTCGAGTGCGGGCATATTACAAGGCATGCCCTTGGCGGCCGATCTACCGCGGGCGATCGACTGGACCGATGAGTCGATCGACGTTGGATCGCGGGCGCGGGCATATCTCGACATCAACTGCAGTCACTGCCACAACCGCAGCGGCCCAGCCGACACCTCGGGGCTGGTGCTCGATTTGAGCGCCGAGCCGGACGTGGCAATGGGCGTGTGCAAGCCGCCGGTCGCCGCGGGACAGGGCACGGGTAATCGGCGCTTTGGGATCGTCCCGGGTCGGCCTGACGAATCGATTCTCCTATATCGGATGGAATCGACTGACCCTGGAGCCATGATGCCCGAGCTCGGACGAGGGCTTGCGCATCGTGAGGGGAACGCCCTCGTACGGCGGTGGATCAGTGCCTTGTCCGGTGACTGTGGCGTTAGCGCAACCTAGACGGTGGCGGCAAAGTAATGTGAAATCGTCCAATGAGGTTACGTCGTCAGCTCGCCGTTGTTGTGTTCATTGCAGCCTTGGGGCTACCGGGATCTATGGCCCATGCGCAGATCGAAAACCCCGTGGCGACTCGGCCGACGAGCATCGGATCCATGGGCGCTTGGAACCCCGTGGTGGCATGGACCGTCGACGAAGCCACAGGACTCGTCACGATCAACATCCGCGCGCCAGGGCGCAAGCCAATCGCTGGCGGTCGTGTCGACGGCAAGCCCTTCGGGCGTGATCCGGACGGTCGAAAGACCGTTACCCATCAACTCACTCCGGGCCCATATCGGTTCACTGTGACCGTTCGCGATGAGATCGAACGGGTGTACGAGCAGTTGATTACTGGCAGTTGGGGTACCGCGGTTGCGGCGAGTCCGCCGCCTGCGGTTGCCTCGCCACCCGCAGTGACTTCATCACAGAGTGCCGGGCCGGTGGTCGCGGCGGCCGACGATTGGAGGCCTAGCATCACTTGGAAGGTTGACGACAAGTCCGGCGCATTGACTTTGTCGGTGGACTCCGCCGACGGGCGTGAGGTCACGAGTGTTCTGATCAACGGTCTGCCTGAACCGGGAGCGCCGGCTAAACAGCGCGCGATCGTCAGACAACTCCTTCCTGGCGCATTCCGTTTCACAGTGGTGGCGAGCAATGCGAGCGGCCAAAGATTCCAGCAGGCGGTTGTCGGCTCTTGGCAAGGAGCGCCGCAACTGCCGCCAGCGGCTCCGCCATCAATCGCACCCACCATCACGCCTGCGCCGGTGATGGTGGCCGAACGCAAGTGGGAACCACGTATCGAGTGGGAGCTTGACCCAGCGAGTGGTGATGTACGCGTGACGGTAACGGCGGAGGGTAATACCGCGATTTCCTCGGTGCGAGTTGCGGGTGTTGAGCAGGGCGGTGCGAAAGATGGTCGCAAGGTCGCAACGCACAAAGTCAAACCGGGCGACTTCAACTTCCTCGTCTCAACCACCGATGCCTCAGGCAGGATTCACAATCAACAGGTCGCGGGAACGTGGAAAGCTACGCCGCTGCCGGTTGCAACACCTTCGGTGGCTGTAGCCGCTGCATCAACCCCGACACCCGCGCCGGTTGCAGTGCCTCCACCGCCGGCCGCTACCAAACCCGCCGTGCCCGCCTCTGCATCCGCGCCGCCCGTGGTCGCATCAGCGGCAACGGTATCGGCACCCGGTAGTTCCAAGGTCATGCCCGCATGGCAACCCGATATCAATTGGACGCTCGACTCCAAGACCGGCGTTGTTAGCGTAACGGTCGACTCGCTCGACGGTAGGGCCGTCAATACCGTGTTGATCGATGGCATGGATATAGGTGGAAACGCGGGACTCAAACGCTCACTGTCGCGAGGCGTTGCGCCCGGTGAGTTCAGTTTCGTCGTTTCAGCGGTTGACCCTCTGGGTCAAGTCGCCAACAGGGTGATCACGGGCAACTGGAAGCTCCCCGGTCGTGCCACCTCTACGGCCAATGCATCCGCCAAGGTCAACTATGCCAAGAGTGTCTTCGCGCTTGTCATAGGTAATTCGAAGTATTCGTTTGGCCCGCTAGAAAATCCTAAGAACGATGCAAATGCGATAGCAAAAAAGCTGCGCGACTTCGGTTATGACGTCGAAGTTATTTTCGACGCGTCACGCAACCAGATCGTGGAGGCATTGAGTGCCTCGCTCAGTCGGGCTGAGAAAGCGGATGTCAACCTGCTCTACTATGCGGGCCATGGCGTGCAGATCAACGGCGTGAACTATCTCGTTCCCACCGATGTCAGCCTGACGAATACCGAAACGCTGCAGTTTTCGGCGGTAAAGATCTCCGAAATCATCGATAACTTCATGCCGGCGAAAACCCGCCTCGTCTTTCTCGACGCGTGTCGCGACAATCCGCTGGCTCGCTCGTTGCGTCGCTCGCGAAACGCTGCGGGTTCCGGACTCGCTGCCATGGATGTGGCGAGTGGAACATTGATTTCCTATGCGACGAAGGACGGGAGCGTAGCACTCGACAACGCAGGTGCCTCAGGAGCCAATAGCCCCTACGCCAAGGCCTTGCTCGAACATCTGGGTGAGCCTCTCGACATCACACTGGTGCTGCGCAAGGTTCGGCAAAAGGTTTTGGACGACACGAATAACCAGCAGATTCCCTGGGACTACGGCTCCTTGACCGGCTCCGAGTTGATACTCGGGCGTGCATCGAATCCCTGATCTCGAAAACAATAAGGTCACCAGTTTTGTCACAGCGAATGGCGAATCCGCTTCAGGTTGGGTTTTGGGGGGTGCGTGGCAGCGTGCCGTGTCCAGGGCCGGACTATGTCGAGTTCGGCGGCAATACCAGTTGTGTCAGCGTCGAGTGTGGTGATGCGCTGCTGATCTTCGATGCGGGCTCGGGCATCCGGCCGCTTGGCAATAGCGCAGCCTTCGCCACTCGTCGAAGTGCCTCGTTGTTCTTTTCGCATTTCCATCACGATCACATCGTGGGCTTTGCCTTCTTCGGGCCGATTTTTATTCCTGGGTTCCAGTTGAACATTCACGCCGCGCGTCGCTCCGGCACCCCTAGTGTGCATGCGGTGCTGAATGCGGCGCTCAGTTCGCCTTATCTGCCAGATCTGATGCCCGTGGTCAGTCCGCAGTGCGCGTTTAATGACTTTGTGGTCGGCGACGACGTGCAGGTCAATAGTGAAGTTCGCGTCAAGACGCACGATTTGTGCCACCCGGGTGGGGCCACCGCATACCGCGTCGAAAGTGGCGCTCGATCGGTGGCCTACATCACTGACCATGAAACGGGCTTAGCGGCGGATGATGCCTTGCGTGGTTTCGTTCAAGGCTGCGACGTCTTGATCTTCGATTCCATGTTCGATGAGCGTATCGATGCAGACAAGCCGCGCTGGGGACACTCGACGGTACAGGAGGGGCTCACGCTGGCGCGCGAGGCCGGGTGTGCACAGTTCGTTGCCTTTCACCACAACCCGAACTATCCCGACTCAGTGATGCGCGGGCTTGACGCCTGGCTGGCCGAACAGCGCGGGGTCAAGGCTTTCGCAGCCCGTGAAGGCCTGAGTCTTCTGATCGAATGAAGTCGCGGACGCCGTGACCTCCACGTATTTCCACGCGGCGGACTGGGTCGTCGTCGCGCTTTATTTCGCGCTCGTGACCTGGATTGGTCACAGTGTCAAAGGCCGACAATCCACCATACAGGAATACTTCCTGGGGTCACGGTCGCTTCCATGGCCGGCAGTTTCTGCTTCGATCGTTGCTACGGCAGTCAGCGGCGTGACGTTCATCGGCGTGCCATCGCTGGTGTTTGCGCAGCAGGGCGATTTTCGCTATCTGCAGTTCTGTCTGGCAGGACTCTTGTCAAAGTGGATCCTCGGTCGCTGGATCTTGCCGCAGCTCTACGCGCGCAACTATTCGAGTCCGTACGACTTCATCCGCGAGAAGCTTGGCTCCGGCTTGGGCCGATTATCCGCCATGCTGTTTTTCATCGGTGCCGTACTCGGTCAGGGCGTTCGGGTATTCGCCGTTTCGCTGGTGCTGGAACTTCTGACGGGCCTTGGTTTCGCATGGTGTGTACTGCTCAGCGTGGGTGTGGCGGCGATCAGCACACTGCTCGGCGGAGTACGCGCCGTTGTCTGGTCGGATGTGCTGCAGTTCGCCATGTTTGTCGGTGGTGGGCTGCTCGCAGTATGGTTCGTTTCGGCAGGCTATCCCGGAGGATTTTCTGCGGTGCTGGATGCTGCGGACTCGGCCGGCAAGACCCATGTATTCGTGCTCGATGCCGACCCCCGGGTCAACTTCACATTCTGGGCCGCCGTGTTCGCCATGCCTTTTCAGAATCTGGCGGCATACGGCACAGATCAGCTCAATACCCAGCGCATGCTTTGCTGCCGCTCGGTGCGCGAAGCACGGCTCGCACTCTACGCGAGCAACGCCGGCGAGTTCGTCGTGCTGCTCTTTCTGCTGGTGGGCGCGTCGCTGTGGGCTTATTACCAGATCAATCCGCTCGATCCTGCCTTCGCGGCGCTCGTACAGCAAAACATCGACCGCATTTTCCCTGCGTTCATACTGTCGGAAATGCCGATCGGACTGCGCGGCTTCATGGTGGCCGCGTTGTTCGCGGCGGCCATGTCGAGCCCCGTGTTGTCGGCGCTCGCTGAAACGTCGATCACGATGTTTCATGCGGGACATGCGGCCGGCACGCTCGCCGAGGATCGCGCCGTATGGCTCTCCCGCTTGCTCGTCGCCGTATGGGCGGCTGTGCTCGGAGGCTTCGCGCTGCTGCTATCGGGTACTGGCGAGCAGTTGGTGCCATTAGCTTTCGCGATGACTGCGTACACCTATGGCCCGATGCTGGGGCTGTTTCTCTTGGCCTTATTCGTGCCAAAGCGTCGCATCGTCAATCCGAAGGTCGGCGTACTCGTGTCGCTCGTGGGAGTGTTTGTGGTACACAATGCCCATTGGCTCGGGTTGTCGGCGGCCAAAGAAGTGGTCGCCTTCCCATGGCTGTTTCCATGGGGTGTGATGCTATGTGTGGGGTTTGCCATGCTGCCGCTCCGGCGTCGGGCTGGCCACGGTTGAGCGTATAGAGGGGGTTTTTATGCTGGGTGCAATGCAGGATCATCCGCTACTGATCTGGCGGTTGATCGAGTTCGCAGCGCGAAATCATCCGACCACTGAGGTGGTCTCCCGGCGCGTAGAGGGAGACCTGCACCGCTATGACTACCAATCGGCTGTGCGTCGGTGTCGCAAGGTCGCCAATGCGCTCGATTCATTGGGTGTAGACCGCTGCGAGCGGGTGGCGACTCTGGCCTGGAACGGCTATCGACATTTCGAGTTGTACTACGGGGTTAGCGGCAGTGCTCGCGTGCTGCACACCATCAATCCGCGGCTGCCTCCCGATCAGATCGCCTGGATCGTCAACGATGCGGAAGATCGAGTCATCTGCTTCGATCTGACGTTCCTGCCGATCGTGCGCGCGATCGCTGCGCAGTGCCCGACCGTCAAGCACTGGATTGCTCTCTGCGATAGCGATCGACTGCCCACGGATACCGGAGTTTCCGGTCTCATGAGTTACGAGGCGTGGATCGAGCCTGCGGCCGAAGAGTATGTCTGGCCCGAGTTCGACGAAAAGACTGCCGCGGCGTTGTGCTACACGAGCGGTACCACCGGCAATCCGAAAGGAGTGCTGTATAGCCATCGCTCGACGGTGTTGCACGCCTACGGCTCGGCCTTGCCCGACATGGTCAGCGTATCGGCACGGGACTGCATCTTGCCGGTCGTGCCCATGTTCCATGTCAACGCCTGGGGTGTGCCGTATGTGGCACCGATGGTCGGTGCCAAGTTGGTCTTCCCGGGTCCTGCCCTCGATGGTAGGTCGATCTACGAGCTGCTCGAGAGCGAGAAGGCCACGGCCGCGGCGGGCGTTCCGACGGTATGGCTCGCCTTGCTGAATCATGTCGACTCCATCGGAGGCCGTTTCAATACGCTGAACCGCACTTTGATCGGAGGTTCGGCGTGTCCGCCCTCGATGATCGAACGGTTTCTGGCCTATGGAGTCACCGTGCAACACGGCTGGGGCATGACGGAGATGTCGCCGCTTGGCACGATCAGCAATCTCAAGTTGGCCCAGTTGGCGTTGCCCGCGGATCAACAGCGTCGGTATCTGGAGAAGCAGGGCCGCGCCGTCTTCGGTATCGATCTGAAGATCGTCGACGAGACGGGTCGCGAGTTGCCTTGGGATGGCAAGTCAGCGGGTGATCTGCTCGTGCGTGGGCCTTGGGTGGTCTCCGAGTATTTCAGCGGCGCTCTCGGCGGCAAACTAACGCCACCCTTGGTGGATGGTTGGTTCCCAACTGGGGACGTGGCCACCATCGACCCTGACGGGTTCATGCAGATCACGGATCGCAGCAAGGATGTGATCAAGTCGGGTGGTGAGTGGATCAGCTCGATCGACGTGGAGAATATCGCCATGGCGCATCCGGCCGTGGCCATGGCCGCTTGCATCGCCGTTCCGCATCCCAAATGGGACGAGCGACCGCTGCTGGTCGTGGTTCGAAAGCCGGGTGCAGAGGTAACGTCGCGCGAGATCCTCGACTTTTTTGCGGGCAAGGTGGCCAAGTGGCAGGTGCCGGATGACGTGGTGTTCGTCGACAGCATCCCGCTCGGCGCGACGGGCAAGATGCTTAAGGCCCGGCTGCGCGAGACCTTCCGCAACCATCGCCTGCCGGGAGCCTAAAGAGCTGCGACTGCGGTATCCTCTCGCCCCATGAGCCATGGACGCGTTACGCCGGAATTGCGGCGCTGGATCATCAAGCAAGTCGAGGCCGGGCAAACGCCCGAAGTCTTGCTTCAGTCCATGATCGCCAACGGCTGGCCCGAATCGGTGGCCCTTGAGGTCATGGAGCGCACCCTGCGCATCAGGGTCGCTCAGCTCAAGGCGGGCGAGAATTCCAAAGAGGCGGCCGACGAAGGCTCAGAGGGGTGAGCCATGTCCGCCATCACCCGCGCTGAAATCGACGCGCTGCCTGCGTTTCCGCTGATCGAGCCGGATTTTCTGACCCGCGATGAGCACGCCGCACTGCTCGGTTTTGCCGACGCGCGGATCGAGCTCTTTGGCGAGACGACTCCGAACGGTGACTACTGGCAGGGGCGAACCTTGATGCCGGAGCAGATTCCGGATCCCTCCATTCGTCAAACGCTGCGGGATCTGCAGTCGAGGACAATAGATCGGCTTACGGCACTACTTGCGGCCGAGCTCGGCGAGTCTCCGCCCATCTATTCGGACCTCGTCAACTACGCTCGATGGCCGGCAGGCTACGAGTTGCAGCCGCATGCCGACAGCGAAAACCCAGGCGGCGCACCGCATCCTTTCCCTTGGCGGGACTTCGCCTCGGTGATCTATCTGAACGACGACTATGTCGGTGGCGAAATCTACTTTCCGAATCTCGGTATCGAGTTGAAGCCGGACCCGCGAACCCTGATCGTATTTCCCGGGACGTTGTTCTTCCTGCACGGTGTGCGGCGGGTGGAGCAAGGCATGCGCCATACCATCGCCTCCTTTCTGACCTTTGATGCGACGCGGCGCTACGCCTTTTGAGCGCAGGTGAAGCGTGATCACGGTTCCCGACAACATCATCGCCGTCATTCCCTACGACGACTACTACCGCGGCAAGCATGCCGAGGTGTACTACTCATTGCGCGGTGACAATAAGCGCGAGTGGTTTTCGCGTCATGCGTATTTTTGCCTGCCGCTCGTCATCGGCAATCAGTACGGGTTTGCAGTCAAGTCACTCTTCAATGCCACGTTCCTCTGGAACGGGGGACCGGAACCTGCCGATACGACGGTGACCATCCACAACACCGAAGACATCGAACGGCACGGTAGTTTGCAGACTATCGTGTCGAACTTCGGTATTGGCATCGTCACCGTGCAAACCGCCTTTGCGCTGCGTACGCCGCCCAATGTCAATCTGATGACGATACAGCCGCCCAATTACTTCATCGACGGCATTCAAAACATGACGGGCGTCGTTGAGTCGGACAACCTGCGTCGCGACTTTACCTTTAACCTGAAGATCACCCGGGCCAATCACCCGATCGATATTCGCGTCGGTGATGTGCTGGCCGGTGTCATTCCGTACCCACGGCAGTACGTCGAAAATTTCGAGATGGTCGAAGGATACGAATTGTTTACCGCGGAGCAAATTCGCGAGGAACAACAGGCTTCGCAGGATTTTGGACGCGAGCGTGTCGAGCGCGATGTTTTGCGTCCGGATGGCGTAGGGCGCCGATACCACAACGGAGAGGATGTTTACGGTAATCCGTTCCCTCATTCGCATCAGAAATCGTTGACCGCTCGTCCCAAAAAGAAGAATCGATGATCAAGGCGATCAAGCCCCTTAATTTTCATCGATCCATTTCCGCCACTGCACTGACAGCCTGGTCGGCGTTGTGGTGCTTGCTGGTGCTGAACGTTCCGTTCTGGACTCGCGTTCTTGAGTTGAGACCTTTAGCAGATGCGCGCGATGTCGCCTTCGTGGCCTCGGTCGCAGTGCTGGCGGGCCTCATCTCCAATTTGTTTCTGATGCCGCTGACCTTGATCCGTCCGCTGGCCAAGCCGTTGCTGGCGATCGCAATGGTGCTCGCAGCACTCGCTGCCTACTTTGTATGGGCGTACGGCGTACTCGTCGACAAGGTAATGATTCGCAATGTTTTCGAGACCGATGCGCTCGAGGCCGGTGAGCTCGTCAATTGGAGATTGTTGCTGTTCGTGGGTGTCCTCGGCGTGCTGCCCGCGCTGGTCGTGCTGCGCATCCCGTTGGCGCGTCCATCCTGGCAGCGTGAGTTGCTTCATCGTGGTGTGGCTCTCGGCGTAACGATCGTCGGTATCGGCATCGTGGCCTTCTTTTTCTATCAGGATCAGGCGTCCTTCCTGCGCAACAATCGTGATCTGCGCCATCGTCTCGTTCCCGTCAATTATCTTTCGGGCGTAGGCAGTTACGTGCAGGAGATCACCAAGCGAGAGCTACCCTACGAGGCTATAGGCGCCGATGCGGCGCTTGGGACTCGCTGGAAAACGCCCATGGCAGAGCGGCCGCTGTTGGTGGTGCTGGTGGTCGGCGAGACGGCGCGCGCTGCAAACTTTTCCCTGGGCGGCTACGGACGCGAGACCAACCCCCGGCTCGCCGAAGTGAAGGATCTCGTGTACTTCACGGACGTCTCATCCTGTGGAACCTCGACGGCGATTTCGGTGCCTTGCATGTTCTCGGATCTGGGTCGCGAGGGATTCTCGGCGGAGAAAGCCCGCGCACGTGACAACCTGATCGACATCGTTGCAAAAGCCGGACTCGGGGTCGACTGGTATGGTAACAACACCAATTGCAATGGCATTTGTCGTGCTGCGGGCGAGAGGCGCGCCGTACGCGAGAACCATCCGGAGCACTGCAAAGCCGACGTGCCGTGCACCGATGCAGCCATTTTCGAGGATTTCTGGAGTACGCTGCCGGCCTACTCAGGACGCGGTCTGGTCGTCCTTCACCAGCTCGGCAGTCATGGTCCGGGCTATCACCTGCGATATCCCGAGTCCTTCAATCGTTTTACGCCGGTCTGTCGCAGTACGGACTTTTCTAAGTGTCAGGTGTCCGAGATCGTCAACGCCTACGACAACACCATTTTGTTCACCGATCATTTGCTGGCGGAGACCATCAGTCGCCTGCAGTCGATGTCTGATCGCGTGGACTCGGCCATCCTGTATGTTTCGGATCATGGCGAGTCGCTGGGCGAGAACGGCTTGTTCCTGCATGCCGTGCCTTACGCGCTTGCGCCTCGAGTTCAGACGCACGTACCGATGGTGTTCTGGAGCACAGCGGGCTTCAACGAGCGGATGCAGCTCGATCGTCAGTGTCTATTCGAGCAGCGCAACCGCCCGCTGTCACACGACAACTACTTGCATACGGTTCTCGGTTTGCTCGATGTCTCGACATCGGTTCGCAAGCCTGAACTCGACTTCGTGCAGCGCTGCCGCCGCTCGGCTGCTACGGCCCAGGGCTGACCCAGCCGCGCGAGCGTTCCACCGCCCGAGCCCACTCGTGCATGCGTGCGGCCGCCTGGTCACGACTGATCGAAGGCTCGAAGCAGCGATCCATCTGCCAGCGTGACTGCACGTCGTTCGCTGAATTCCAAAAGCCGCTCGCGATGCCTGCGAGGTACGCGGCGCCGAGAGCGGTCGTCTCGGTGACTGCGGGCCGAACCACCGGAACGCCCAGCAGATCCGCCTGGAACTGCATGAGGAAGTTGTTTCTCGATGCCCCGCCATCGACCCGCAGCTCGCGCAAAGTCACCGCGGCGTCGCGCTGCATGGCCTCGAGCAGGTCTGCACTCTGGAAGGCGATCGCCTCGAGTGCCGCACGAGCGATATGACCGCGAGTCGTACCGCGGGTGATGCCGACGATCGAGCCACGGGCGAACGGATCCCAATACGGGCTGCCGAGACCCGTGAACGCCGGAACAACGTAGACGCCGCCGTGGTCCGACACGCTGGTCGCGAGTGCCTCAACGTCCTCGGCCCGTTGCACGAAGCCGAGACCGTCGCGCAGCCACTGAACCACGGCGCCCCCGACAAAAACGCTACCCTCGAGGGCGTATTGCAAGCGATGACCATGCTCCGCCGCGACATTGCAGGCGAGGGTAGTCAGCAGGCGATGGGTTGAGGGCAGGGCTGCATCGCCCGTATGCATGAGCATGAAGCAGCCTGTGCCGTAGGTATTTTTTGCCATACCCGAGCGCAGGCAGGCTTGCCCGAACAAGGCGGCCTGTTGATCGCCCGCGATGCCCGTCAGAGCCGCACTCATCCCGCCCACCTCGACGCGTACCCCTGAGTCGATCGACGAGGGCTGCACGTTTGGCAGAAGCGATCGCGGTATCCGTAACAACTCGAGCATCCAGGGGTCCCAATCCCCGGTCTGCAAATTCAGGAGCAACGTCCGACTGGCGTTGGTCACGTCGGTGACGTGATGCGCACCGTTCGTCAGTTTCCAGATGAGCCAACTGTCGATCGTGCCGAAGCACAGCTCCCCACGCTCGGCGCGTCGCCGTGCATCGGGCACATGGTCGAGCAGCCACGCAAGCTTGGTACCCGAGAAGTACGGGTCGAGCAGTAGACCCGTGCGTCGGGCTACTTCGGCCTCATGACCTGCTTCCTTGAGCGTTTGGCACGTTGCCGCAGTCCGGCGGTCTTGCCAAACGATTGCCGGAGCGAGTGGTTTGCCGCTTGCGCGATCCCACAATACGGTCGTCTCACGCTGATTCGTGATGCCGACCGCAGCGACGTCGCCCGGGCGAGCGCCGGCCTCGGCGAGTACGGCATTCACCGAGGCTCGCTGGCTGGTCCAGATCTCCTCAGGGTCGTGCTCGACCCAGCCCGGCTGCGGGAAGTGCTGCGTGAATTCCTGCTGTGCACTGGCAACGATGCTGCCGCGATGATCGAAGAGTATGGCCCGCGAGCTCGTCGTTCCCTGATCCAGCGCAAGTATCCAGCGGCTCATGCTGCACTCCGATGCGATTTCAGCCAATTGTCCACGTGCCCTGCTGCGTCAGCTGGCAGATGCAGACCCAGTTTGCTGCGCCGCCAGAGAATATCTTCGGCCGTCGTCGCCCACTCAACGCTCACCAAGTAGTCGAGTTCCGCAGCGAACAGACCGGGACATACCTCGTGACCAAGGTCCGCCGTAGTGTTTGCGTCCTTGAGGATTCGAATTACGCGGCTTCCATAGGCTCGCGCCAGTCGATGCAGCAAAGGCGCGGGTAGATGAGGGTAGCGGGTCGCGAGCCCGTGAAGAAATACATCGAAGTCTCCACCGTCCAGATCGCCACCCGGAAGCGGGGCGGACGCCGTCCACGGATCATGCGTGACACCGATCGCCGAGCAGAGCCTGTTCACCGCCTCTTCGGCAAGAACGCGATACGTCGTGATCTTCCCGCCAAACACACTGAGCAGTGGTGCGGGCGTTGTCGTGAGATCCAGGGCATAGTCGCGCGATACGGCACGCGCATCAGTCGACTCGTCCTCAAGCAGGGGACGCACTCCCGAGTAGCTGTGCACGACGTCATCGGGCGTGATGGCGCGGCTAAAGTAACGGTTCACTTCATCGCAGAGGTAGCGAGTTTCCTCGGGAGATATCTTGGCGTCCGCTGGGCTGCCATGATGCTCGACGTCGGTGGTGCCGATCAGGGTGAAATTGTCCTCGTAGGGAATTGCAAAAATTACGCGGCGATCCGCTGCTTGAAATATGTAGGCGTAGACATGATCGAAAAGTTTAGGCACCACGATGTGGCTGCCTTTGACGAGTCTCAGCCCATGACGCGCTGCTCCAGGAGCGCTGCTTGAATTGAACAACGCAGCCCACGGACCCGCGGCGTTGATGACTGCACGCGCACGAACTGACGACACATCCCCCGAAGCCGACTCCAAGGTAACGAGCCAACCGCCGTCTTTATCCGATGCAATCGATTGGCATCGTGTGCGCGGCCGGATGTCTGCGCCGTGTTCGTATGCGCTCAGTGCATTAAGGATGACGAGTCGGGCATCGTCCACCCAGCCGTCCGAGTACTCGAATCCCTTTCTAAAACTCTTCTGCAACGGCTGACCCGCAGCGTGCCGGCGCAGATCGATTTGCGCCGACCCCGGCAGACTTCGGCGCCGGGCGAGATGGTCATAGAGAAACAGTCCAATGCGGATCATCCACGCCGGTCGCAGCGACGAGTCGTGCGGCATCACGAAGCGCATCGGGTACATGATGTGGGGCGCGGCAGCCAGCAGAACCTCGCGCTCAGCCAACGCCTTGCGTACCAGATTGAATTCCATGAACTCGAGATAACGCAGTCCGCCGTGGATCAGCTTGGTACTGGAGGAGGAGGCGTGCGCCGCAAGATCATGCTGCTCGCACAGCAGCACCTTGAGTCCGCGACCCGCTGCATCGCGTGCGATGCCCGCGCCATTGACGCCCCCACCCACGACGACGACATCGAATAGGGGTAACTCGCTGCGGTCTGTCGTCATCATGCTGCGTCGTCCAATCGCATTTCCAGCGAAAAAAGTCGAAACGAGGGGTTAGGGCTCATAGTTTACTGTTTTGACTCGTAAATAGCGCCGGACTGCACTCGTGGGCGAGTGGCTGCGCGGAGGACGTCATGGCGCGTGTATGCTCGGCCCATGGGGGAAGTCACGCAGTTGCTCCATCGGGTGCGCCAAGGCGAGAACGAGGCGCTGGCGGAACTGTTTCGGCTCGTCTACCCGGACCTGCGACGGGTTGCCCATGCGCGGCTCGGAGCCCATCAGCGCAACACCCTGCTCGATACAACCTCGCTCGTCCACGAATGCTTTTTGAAGCTTTGCACCGTCGGTAGACTGCAGCCGACAGATCGCGCTTATTTTTTCGCGTATGCAGCCCGTACCATGCGCTCGATCATCATCGATCTGGCGCGGGCTTCGCTGGCTGAGCGACGTGGCGGTCAGTACGCCAAAACCACCCTAGACACCGCCATCGTTGGCGTCGACGGCGACGCGGAACAGTTGCTGGCCGTCCATGACGCGCTGGAGCAACTGGCTACCCTCGACGCTCGGCTCGCCAAGGTCGTCGAGCTGCGCTACTTCGTCGGCTTCAGCGAGATTGAAATCGCCGCAATTTTAGGAATTACCGACCGAACGGTGCGTCGCGACTGGGAGAAGGCGAGGCTATTACTCGCCGCCTCTCTCGGTCGATAGCGCCCTGCCATCGGCCCTGTCCGGTTCCATTGACCAGTACCGTAGTCCGACAGCCATAAAATTCCGGAGGCGCCCGTGCTCCCTGAGGTATCCGCCAACTGGCCTGTTTTAAGCCAGCTCCTCGATGAGGTGCTCGCACTTCCGCCGGCTGATCGCGAGGCGTGGCTCCGGGCCCTACCCGTCGAGCATTGGCCCTTGCGTGAGACCTTGCGCCGCCTGCTCGAGGTTCAGGCCGGGATTGAAACGCGTCCGTTCCTTGAGACGCTGCCTAAGCTCACAGCGACATCGAGCCCGGTATCTGGATTAGTGGCCGGCGATGAGGTGGGGCGATACCGTCTCCTCGAGGAGCTGGGCACTGGCGGCATGGGCTGTGTCTGGCTGGCCGAGCGGGCCGATGGCCAGCTGAAGCGCAAGATTGCCTTGAAGCTACCCCGCATGGTCTGGGCCGATGACCTTGCGACTCGAATGGCCCGCGAGCGGGACATTCTCGGTGCGCTCGAGCATCCCAACATTGCCCGCCTCTACGACGCGGGGGTGGACGATAAGGGTCGACCGTACCTCGCTTTGGAATACGTCGAAGGCCAGCGTATCGATGCCTACTGCGACGCTCGATGTTTGTCGATACGCCACCGGGTCGAACTGTTCCTGCAGGTGCTCGCCGCCGTCCAGTACGCCCACGTGAATCTTGTCGTCCATCGGGACATCAAGCCCGCCAACGTGCTGATCAACCAGCAAGGCGCTGCGAAGTTGCTCGACTTTGGCATCGCTCGCCTCGAGGTCGATGCTCGCATGCTGGAAGAGCTCGGCGATGTCGCACAAACGAGCACCCGTGCCATGACCCCGCGCTACGCGAGTCCCGAGCAAGTGCGAGGCGAGAGGCTCTCTCTGGTCTCTGATGTGTATTCGCTCGGTGTCTTGCTGTATGAGTTGCTGACCGGCCGGTCCCCATATCACCTGCGCAACGACTCGCGTGCGGCACTGGAGATCGCGGTCACCGAGGGCGACATCCGTCCGCCGAGTCGAGCAGAGCTCACGCCTCAGGCTGCACAGGCACGCCTGGCCACTGTGGGTAAGCTCTCAAGCGCTCTGCGCGGAGATCTCGATGCCATTGTGATGAAGTCCCTGAGTCTGGATGCAAATACCCGCTACCTTACCGTTCAGGCTTTTGGGGAGGATCTCACCCGTTGGCTACGGGGCGAAGTGATTCTCGCCAAGCGAGCACCCGCCTATGAAGTCATCCGCAAGTTCGTGCTACGCAACCGTTGGCCCGTGGCGATTGCCAGCGTCAGCTTCGTAGCGGTGGTTGCCACGGCCATCATCGCCGTATGGCAAGCGCGTGAGGCACGCCAGGAGTCGCGGCGCGCCACCGCCACCCGAGATTTCCTGATAGCCCTGTTCGACGATGCCAATCCGGAGCTGCGTGGTGGCAAAGATGTCACTGCTCGCGAGTTGCTTCTGGAGGGCGAAAAGCGCCTCCCCGCCGCTCTCGCCTCAGAGCCCGAGCTTCAAGCCGAAGTGCTGCTGTCGATCGCTAACGTCTGGGCAAGATTTGGCGATGTCGAGAGAGCGCTGAGTGCAACGCAACGCCGAAGAAATCAGCTGCTCAAATTGAATTCGGAACCGGAAGTAGTGCAGTCGTTTATCGACGAAGCATCCTTGAATATGAGTGGCTCGAACTATGAGCGCGCTCAGGAACTAATTGCCGAAGCAAAAAGTCGCTCCAGCGGCTTATCCCTTCCAGAAAAAACCCTATCCGATCTGCAGTGGAGTTTAGGCTGGTTGGAAATGATGCAAGGTGACGTAGTTGCCGCAGAAAATTCCTTTTCTAAAGCCAAGAAATTTGCAGCGTCAGTGAAGGACGAAACAAGACTGTCTCGGGCCTTATATGGTCAATTGCAAGTAGCAGTATTTCGAAAAAACAGTTCTAGCGTCTCGCATTTATTCGACGAATACGAAAAACTGCTTTCTACGACGTCTTTGCCCCGGCCGGAGAAAATGCGCCGCCAATTCGAGTTAGTGACAGCACTTTATGCAATGGGCGGCTATCGAAGGGGCTGGAAATCAATGCAAGAGTTGCTGCGAGAATCCTCACAGATATATGGCGAGTTCTCGGTCTCGCAAGAGGCGATCCAACTGTATTGGATAAACTGGGCTATTCGATTGAACGAAATCGATGCTGCAAAAAACTGGATTCGACGAAGGGAAAGCAGCCTTGGTGTTGGAGTCATAGACTCAAAAAGGAGGCTTGACTGGATAATTGCTAAAGCGCGAGTGCATGTACTGAGCAGCGACTTTGACTTTGCCCGTCGTATTTTGGACACCGAGGTTTTTCGCGAGCAAACCAATTCGCCGTTGGAGAAGCTGTCAGTTATTTTAGCTAGCGCAGAGCTGCAGATGCTGAGTGGCAACCATAAGTCGGCAATCAAATTCCTTGATGAGTCGTTAGCCGCTAATTCGGAGTTGAGCCAGATTCGGCAGGTCAAGTATTACATCGAGTTCTATCGAGGTGTCTCACACCTCCACCTAGGGGACCACCAAAGCGCGGGAATAGCGTTGCGCGCAGCGTTGGGATTAGCGGAAGAGCTTTTCGGGCGGGATCACCCCCGATTTGCAACAGTCGGCCTTCATTTAGCGTTAGTCGAGATGCTTAGTTTGGATGATCGTAGCGATTTCGTTAAGGTTGAAAAGAAGGCGAGACAAGCGAAGTCTGTTCTTGATCAAGCATACCCTGCTGATCACCCGCACCCGAAATACGCGACTCAGATAGTGCAATGCACTGAATCTACATCTAAACGGCAAAAAAACTGCTTGAATGCTCTTTTGATACGTGATTTCCCGTTTAACCTGTAAGTTTCCCAAGGGTTTATCCGATCGTGTCCTCATTGCGCGATCTTTCCCGTAGTCAATTTGCGGCGCATAGGGCGTCGTTTTCTAAATTGAAAGGGGAACTGACATGAGTAATATGCGGAATTCAACCAAGAGTGGAGGGCTGTTGATTACGATTGCGGCCCTTATTGTTACCGCCTCGACGGTGGCAGGGGCCGGAGAGCACAGTGTCGCCGGTGAAGGCAAGGCTAGCGAGTCGAGACTCGTCGTCATGATGATCGATATTCCGTTTATGGGATTTGGAAGTCGGCGGCTCGTGCGATTACCCGTCGTCTTTCCCGTGCCTATTCTTTAAGCCCAACCGATGTATCCTCTGCCCACCATCTTTCGGTGGGCAGAGGAGTTTTGATGAATATCGAGAATCACAGTCGCGATGCGGCGAATGGCGCTTTGGAGTTGATTGCATCGCGCAGTTCCGTAAAAAAGTTTGCTGAGCAGGCCCCATCCAGGGCGCAAATAGAGACCTTGTTGGCTGCGGCCACGCGTGCGCCGGATCATGGTCGGCTTGCGCCGTGGCGATTTGCGGTATTGCAGGGTCCAGCTCGAGACATCCTTTCGAAAGCAATGCAGGCGGCGTTCGTCGAGCGTAATCCAACCGCGGACGCCGAGGCTGTAGAGCGCGAAGGCTCAAAGGCGTTTCGATCCCCGGTGCTGATCGTCGTGTCAGCCGTCACCCAGGAACATCCGAAGGTTCCCGAGGTTGAGCAGCTCGTAGCGGTCGGAGCCGCTATCCAGAACTTGTGGACGGCCGCGCAGGCCTTAGGGCTTGGGTGCGCGTGGAAGACAGGATCTCATGCATACAGTGATCATGTGCTGCAGGCGCTCGGCTGCGCAGCCAACGAGAAAATCATCGGCTTCGTGCACGTGGGTGTACCCGTGACGCTCGCGCCCGTGCGTCCCGCTGAGTACGCTGACAAGACGCGTTGGTTGTGATCTGTGCCCGCGCGGAGTGCGCATTACGCGGTAATCGGTTCTGATTCGCGCTCTTTATATTGTGTCGATGTATTTCGTCGGTAGCGTATCTGCTTCGGGGGCGGCGCTAACGGTGGGAGAGTCGCATGAGAGCGTTTATTTGGATTGTGGCGGGGGTGTCGATTTTCGTGATTTGCGCCGGGAGTGTCGGCGCGCAAACGATTCCGGGCACAGGGTACCGCGCTGGAGCTGGTAGCGGTCCGGTCTCTGGGGCCGCGGGCGGTGGCTCAGTGGTCGGGGCCGAAGGGTTGGAGCGATGCGACGCTCCGCTCGGTCTGCTCGCGGTGGCGGATCCAAGGGACGAGATGATCCGCGTCTTGTGGAGTTACCGGTTGCAGTCGCCCGTGCAGTTGATTCGATTGATGGTGCAGCAGTCCAACTGCTTCACCGTCGTCGAGCGCGGCGTCGGCGCCGAGTACATCCTGCGTGAGCAGTCGCTGCGTCGTGCGAGCGAGTCTGGACAGACCGATACGTCCAGACTAATTGCCGCCGACTATGTTTTGACGCCCTCCGTGGTGTTCGCCGAGGACAACGCGGGCGGGTTACGGGGCGATTTGGACGGCTGGCTGGATCGCTCAAGCCGGTTATGGGGCCGCGTGACCGGTGGAGTACGCTTCAAGGAGGCGCAGACCAGTATGTTGCTTGCTGATGCCCGAACGGGCATCCAGGTTGCGGCGGCAGAAGGTAGTACGCGCAAGGCAGATTTGAACCTCACCGGTCGCATGTTCAGTCGTGGCACCTACGGCTCCCTCGGTGGCTACGGCGATACGAACGAAGGCAAGATCGTGGCGGCGGCGCTGCTCGACAACTACAACAAGATCGTTCGGGTCGTACGCTCCATGACACCGACGCATCGATCGGGTGCTGTGACACCCGCCGTATTGCCCGCTGCCGTGAGTGCCGTGAATGCGGGTGCCGGACTTGGAGTCGCATCCGCCACGGCGGCGGGCGTCGTTGATGTGGGCGATGTCGTCCGTCCGCGGATCGCCAACATCCGCTTATTTAAATGGCCCGATGTCTCGGCCGACATCATCGCGACGCTCGGTCGTGCCGACGAACTGGTCGTGACGGCGACTAACCGCAACGGGTTCGTTGCCGTGCGCGGCGCGCGCAGCTACGGATGGGTGGAGCGAGAGTTAGTTGCGCGTTCGCCTTAACTCAGCTCGCTGGCGCTCACGAGGAAGCCATTCTCGTCAGCGTAAAGCCAGTCACCTGGGCGGAAGATCACGCCGGCGAACCGGACCACGATGCCGCGTTCGCCGGTTCCATACTGCTGTGGCCGCGTCGGGCACACGTTCAGTGCACGAGCGGCGAGGGGCATCTGCGCGAGCATCTCGACATCACGCACGGCGCCGTTGACGATGATGCCGGCCCAGCCGTTTTCGACGAGCAGGGCGCCAAGCTTGTCGCCGAACAGCGCTCGGCGCAGCGAGCCGCCGCCATCGACCACCATCACGCGCCCCTGACCGGGGGTGCCGAGCGTTTGCCTCAGCAGCAGATTGTCCTCATGGCACTTGATCGTATCGATCCGGCCGTGGAAGCGACGTACAGAGCCATAGTCCCTGAACAGTGACTCGCCCGTCTGAACGGCGTCAGGATAGTCGTCGGAAAGGTCGCAGATGCTTCGAATCATGGTGAGAGTCCAGGTTCTGTGGTATCCCTTGCCCGCTCGATTATGCAGCAATTGGACTTGGGGGGAAGATGATACTGATCACTGGAGCAACCGGTCGTACGGGCAGCCATGCGGCGCGTGAATTGTCGGCGCGCAGCTTGCCCGTCAGAGCCTTGGTACGCAACCCGGCGAAGGCCGCGACACTCGCCGCTGCCGGCGTCGAACTTGTGACCGGTGATGCCGGCGATGCTGACAGTCTTCGCGCCGCGATGCAGGGTGTCCGGAAGGTCGCAGTCATCTTCCCGAACGGCGAGCAGCAACTGGCGCTGGAAAAGCGTGTCGTGGATGCCGCCGTTACGGCGGGCGTGGAGCACGTTTTGAAAATTTCCTCCATGGAGTCTCTGCCTACTGCCCGCAACCCCACGCATCGGGTGCACTGGGAGTCGGAGGAGTACATCAGGGCGAGCGGTATTGCCTGGACTATGGTTCGGCCGAGCTTCTACATGCAGAACTTTCTGTCCAATGCCGCCACCATCAAGGCGGAGGGCAAGTTCTATTACCCGTTTGGTGACAAGGGCGCGGCCGCGTTGACTGACTCGCGGGACGCGGGGTTCTTCGCGGCCCACTGTCTCGCCACGACCGGTCATGAGAACAAGAGCTACGATGTCACGAGCCCGGACAAGCTGAGCTTCCACGAGATTGCAGCAGTCTTCTCGCGCGAGCTCGGTCGTCAAATAGACTACGTGCCCCAGGATCCGGCTGCGTACAAGGCGTACCTCGGCAAGTTTCTGGCGAGTCGCTGGCATTTGGATGCCGTGTGCGACATCTTCGCCGAAGTCGCTGCGGGGTATGTCGTGGAGCCCACGAACGTGTTCAAGCAGATCACCGGGCGGGACCCTGTGACACTCGCGCAGTTCGTCCGCGATTACCGCGCAGTGTTCACGCCGTGAGACTGTGCTGAGCCGCGTACCGAGCCGTGCTGAACGATCCTGATGTCGACACGCAGCCCGGCATGGGCCTTGTGCTGCGTGCAGCTCGGTTCGCCGCCTGGAAACACCGGCATCAGCGTCGCAAGGGCAAGGGCCGACTGCCGTACATCAATCATCCGCTCGATCTGGCGCATGTGTTGTGGTTCGAGGGGCAGGTGAGTGACCCCATCGTGCTCGCCGCAGCGCTGCTGCACGATACCGTCGAGGATACCCAGACTACCGTTCAGGAACTGCAGGGCGAGTTTGGAGAACAGATTGCCGGCATCGTCATGGAGACGACTGACGAAAAGTCACTTGATTGGCGAGTACGCAAGAAGTTGCAGATCACGCGTGCCCGAGGCGCCTCGATCGAGGCACGGCTCGTCAAGCTTGCAGACAAGATCTGCAACCTGCGCAGTCTGATCGCCAACCCGCCTCAAAACTGGACGGTCGAGCGGCAGCGGCACTACTTCGACTGGGCGAAGGAAGTGGTCGATCAGATGCGCGGAACGAACCCCGACCTCGAGCTCCGGTTCGACCAGGTGTACCGCAAGCGCCCCTGAGGGGCGCTGCGGTCGTCCTGCGTCAGTGCTGCGGTAACCCCGCGTCTGAGGCAGCGCTTAGGCCGCGTAACGCTTGGCCATCGCCTCAAGTGGCATCGGGCGGATGGTGGCCGCCTGGCCGGCGCAACCGAATGCCTCGTAGCGCGCGATGCAGATTTCTTTGGCGGCCAGCATGGCTTCCTTGTTGTACTTGCGCGGGTCGAATTCGCTCGGGTCTTTGGTCATGGCGCGGCGAATCGCGCCGGTCATGGCCAAGCGGATGTCGGTGTCGATGTTGATCTTGCGCACACCATGCTTGATGCCCTCGAGGATCTCCTCGACTGGCACACCGTAGGTCTCACGCAACTTGCCGCCGTTCTCGCGGATGATCTGCAGCCACTCCTGCGGAACCGAGGACGAGCCGTGCATGACGAGGTGCGTGTTCGGGATCTTCGCGTTGATCTCACGAATACGGTTGATGGCGAGGATATCGCCCGTAGGCTTACGGGTGAACTTGTACGCACCGTGCGAGGTGCCGATCGCGATGGCGAGAGCATCGACGCCCGTCTTGGCGACGAAGTCGGCGGCCTGATCGGGATCGGTCAACAACTGATCGTGAGACAAGGTGCCTTCGGCACCGTGGCCGTCTTCTTCACCTGCGGCACCTGACTCGAGTGAGCCGAGGCAGCCGAGCTCGCCCTCCACCGAGACGCCAACGGCATGTGCGATGCGCACCACGTGGCGCGTCACATCGACGTTGTACTCGTAGGATGCCGGGGTCTTGCCGTCTTCCTTGAGCGAGCCGTCCATCATCACGCTCGAGAATCCCGAACGGATGGACTGGATGCATACCGAGGGGCTGGCGCCATGGTCCTGGTGCATCACGATGGGGATATGCGGGTAGGTTTCGATGGCCGCCTCGATGAGGTGCCGCAGAAACGCTTCGCCCGCGTACTTACGTGCCCCGGCTGAGGCCTGCATGATCACCGGACTGTCTGTTTTATCCGCAGCCTGCATGATGGCCTGAACCTGCTCGAGGTTATTGACGTTGAAGGCGGGCACGCCGTAACCGTGTTCGGCGGCGTGGTCGAGCAGTTGACGCATCGAAATGAGAGCCATGTCGGGACCTCGTCAGGAAAGGGGGTTAGACAATAGTTTGAATTCTAAACTACCCCACCCCTCAGGCGCGAAGGGGCAGGGGGATATCTGCGAAGAGGCGCTCGACCTCGTCCTGGTTGGCGGACCGCTCGGCCTTCTGGACCCGCGTCCGGTCGAGGTGCGGCGCCAGCAGCTGCATGAAGTCGAGGGTATAGCGGCGCAGGAATGTTCCGCGACGGAATCCCACCCAAGTGAGATGGCGCGGAAAGAGGTGCGTGGCATCGAAGGAGACGAGGTCGCCGTCCTCCGCCGGATCGAGAGCCATGGCCGCGACGATCCCGACGCCGAGGCCGAGTTTCACGTACGTCTTGATGACATCCGCATCGCGTGCGGTCAGCGCGATGTCAGGCTCGAGCCCCTCGGCCGCGAAAGCATCCGGTAGCGACGCAGGGCCGGTCATGTTGAATACGTAGGTCACGAGCGGGTATCCGGCAAGCTTCTGCAGGGAGAGCGTCTTCGCCCGCGCCAATGGATGAACGCGAGGTACGACGACGCGGCGGTACCACTCGTAGCAGGGCAGCAGCACGCAGTGCGGCATCTGCTCCTTCGCGCCTGTGGCAATGGCGATGTCGACTTCGCCGTTGACCAACATCTGCGATATCTGCTCGGTCGTGCCCTGATGCAGGTGCAGTTTTACCTGC
>Ga0315906_10000941_pt1 | contig 44425 bp, 37 predicted proteins | sample LakEriMetagenome_4_FD_203526 | JGI IMG/M metagenome (GOLD analysis project Ga0315906, IMG submission 203526) | Freshwater fungal communities from buoy surface, Lake Erie, Ohio, United States - Buoy 2 MA122 | ecosystem: Environmental > Aquatic > Freshwater > Lake > Lake biofilm | place: USA...
ATATTCGCAGGAATTATCTTGAATGGTAGCAGAGGGATCATAGTTACAAGCTCCAGGATCTGTACAACCAGCGCAACTAATAAATTCACATGTTCCGTCCTCTATGGTGGCAGCAGGATCATAGTTACAAGCTGCAACATTTGTACATCCCGCACAACTTACGTACTCACAAGATCCGTCTTCTACAACTGCGCCCTGGTCAAAATTACATGCCAGCGGATCTGTACAGCCTTCGTTGTATGAACAAGCTCCATTATCACAACCGGCATTAGGGTCGTAGTTAAGTGCTATAGGATCTGTACAGCCCGGGAAGGTACATGAACCATCTTCAATTGTGGCTGCACCATCATAATTACATGCACTTGGATCGGTACACCCTGCACACGATAAAAACTCGCAGGAGTTATCGTCGCAACCCGCTCCGGGATCGTAATTACATGCTCCGACATTCGTACATCCGGGAAACACACAGGACCCATCCTCACAGCCGGCAGCAGCATCGTAGTTGCACGCTGAAACCTCAGTACAACCGGGATAGGTGCAAGAACCGTCTTCCAGCGTAGCTAAAACATCATAATTACAGGCTCCCGGATCAGTGCAGCCGGCGCAACTGAGATATTCACAGGAAGCGTCATCGATAAGTGCCCCACCATCGTAATTGCAAGCTGTTGGATCGGTACAACCGGCACAGCTCTGGTATTCGCAAGTACCATCGTCCAGCGTGGCCGCAGGATCGTAATTACATGCTCCCATATCAGTACATCCCGGCGTTCCAAGGCATATCTGCGGAAGCGGATAATACAATCCCAAACACGTCCCACTAACTTCGTCGGGATCCCCACAGCCTACATTATCCTCATCCCATACATAGCGAATTTCGTTAAGTCCTACACCTTCATTAAATACTTGAACATTAATCTTGTAACTAAGCGTGTTTGCCGCTGGCATGGTTATCTGGAAAAGAAGCACTCTGTTCAACGGACCCGTAGGAAATCCATTGAGGTCGCCATTAAGAGCATAGATTGCTCCGTCACATACATCGAGTGCAGGACCAGCAACCGTTCCCAACGACGCTGCCCATACTCCGGGAGCCGGACAGGAGGCAATCAAACCAACATTGGCTCCCGGCGAGGTATTATCCTGACGGCCGATTGTTCCAAAGGAATCATACCGAAGGGATGGAACTATAGGAAAAAAGGCGGCATTTATCTCTGAGCCGAGCGTTCCACCGAAATTTGAGTTCCAGATGGCATTTCCGGGTCCCGCATCTAGACTAAGCGTGTGACACCCCGCAACTGCATACACCGAGGAGAGAAAGTCAGTAGGATCCTGCAGCTCTGCATAAATCCGGTAGGTAATATGACCTGCAGGATAGCCGGCAACTGCGGGACCAACATTCGGATCATAATACACTTCGTTTACTACCTGCACAAGTTGCGCAGATCCGCCGAACCAACTACAGACGGCGAATAATGACAATAGCAGAAATCGTTTCATTTTAGAATGGATAAATGGTTAAGTGTTTACATTTTGGTGTTGCCAATATACTAAATTGATTTGTGCCAACCATGAATCTTTAGCAAGAATTTTCTAAAAGAGAATACGTACGACCTATACTGATCAAACTAATCACACGGCGCTGACTATCAATACAATAAACATTCAGCGAAGGAAAAACTGCGCTCGCCGAAACAAACCGAGAAACGACCGATAAAAATTGAATATTCGTCTTTTATACCAGATTGATGGCCGCTTCTTACAAGGCTATGAGATTTGCTCGCTACGGCTCTACAGCGGTTGCCTCACTTATCGAATCCAACGGTCATTATAGAGCTTGTTCCTTTAGCCTGTTATCGATATTTCCGGATAACAATCATCCTCCGGAACAATCCTATTCGTCAATACTCGCATCACAAGATTCGCAGAATGTCTATGCCTCATTCTTACAAAAAAACCCCGGAATTTCAGCCTGAAATTCCGGGGTTTATCGTTGATTACGTCTTTAATTCTAAAGTCAATCAGAACAAAGATGGTGTAATGTATTTGTTGACACTACAATTGTTAAGTCCATCAAGATAGGCTTAACCCTACCACATTAGCAACTGGTGCCGAATGCAGGCAGGAACAAGAGCAGATCGGCAGTATTCACAATACCGTCTCCATTCAAATCCTGTGGGCATGCGTTGGCCAAGGTAAACACGCAGCTTCCGTCATCAATTCCCGCGTTTGCATCGTAGTTGTCTGCATCTGGATAGGTGCATCCGAGGCATGAGCTGAACTCACACAGGTTACAATCCAAAAACAGCGCATTAGGATCATAGTTGCAGGCAATCGGAACATCACAACCGGCAGCGCCGCAAACAACGTCTATTTCGATGTTAGGAATGCCAAAGAAACCAGCTTCGCAAGAAACGAAACCATCCGAAGTAATCTGGATAGTAAGACAACCACTGGAAGAAGTAAAGGTATTTCCCGAAATATCACCATCGCCACTGAATAGCACGGGGCCAAAAAGATCACCGTCATATACAGTAAAGACATCAAATCCAGCTTCTACTTCTCCCTGTAAGATAGTGATCTGCACCTGCTCTCCTGGCTCTGCGCAGATTTCATAGATGTCGTTTGCGTTATCGCCGTAGCAATAAGACAGCTGCTGGCCACAATAATTACAAGAACCATCGTTTACGTTGGCAGTAGGATCGTAGTTAGATGCGTTGGAGTCGGTACATCCGGGCACAGGAGCTTCGCAGCTCACTGTGAATTCTGCTCCGAAAGGACCATTGGCATCTATCGCTTCGTCAACACAGCTAAACGAACCATCTGAAACAATTTGAATGCTGATGGTGCCGGAAGGAGCGCAGAAAGACTGACCATCAAAAACTCCATCACCTGTGAAAAGGACTGGACCTGCGCCATTAGGACCATCAAAGATGGTAATAACGTCCCAACCGGTTTCAATATTGGCATCCGTAAAATTCACACAGAGAGCCTCGCCGGGGGCAGCTCCAGTATAGGTATACACTTGAGAGGCATTGTTATCATAACAAATGCCGAAGGCTCCGCCGCAGGCGTTTTCGAAGGTATAATCACAGCTACCGTCTTCGATTACTGCATCGGGATTATAGTTCTCCGCATTTGGATCGGTACAACCTTCTACCGGCGCTACACAGCTGAGGCTAATCGTATGTGTTCCTTCGCTAAATCCATCATTGCTTACATAGAACACGTAGTTTTGACCGGCAACGGAAGTAAAGCTCACTTCGGGATCTTCGCTATCGAAGAAACCACATTCTGCATCAGAACCAAAACTTGAGGTAACGCAAGTGAAAGGACCGGGGCAAACTCCGGAAAACACCTGAACAGAGGCATCAATAACCGAACCGCAAAGCGATACCGTTACAAAATCTCCTGTACCGGCATAACTGTACCAAACACCGGCATCTGCATTGCCGCAGGCAAACGAAGCACCGGTTGCCGTGGCTCCACCGGTTGATCCTTCGAAAGTCTGTCCGCAGGTAAGTACCTGCGCATTGGCGCAAAGATCGTTGGCGGGAGCTTCTACATAAAAACATGTGCCATCATCAAGTGTAGCTGTAGCATCATAGTTCTCTGCCGATGGATCCGTACATCCCAAAAACTCTCCGGTAGCTGTAAAACTCACATCACCGCACTGATCGGGGCTGGAGGTCCACACGTTAAAGTAATAGGTAGTATTAGGCGTAATTGGAATACCTATGTCAGACAAAGCTCCGGCACACTGACCAGAAACTTCCGGACAACAGGCTAATGCTTCAAGTGTGTTGCAGGTACCATCAGCAGACTCATACACCGTCATTCCGACAGCAAAATTGCTGATGTTGGTAAGATCGAAATTGATGGTTTCGAAGGTGCCGCCACCGCCAATAATATCTTCGGAAGAGAAGGCGAACCATACTCCGTAGGTATTGGCAAACGGAGTCGGGAAAGCATTAAATCCGCAAGGATTACCTTGGGGCTCAGAAGTTGCACAACACAAGTTAACGGAGAAAGGTATGCCGCTAAATTGGAATACAGCATCTTCGCAATTGTCGTTAAGCGGAGTGGGTAAGCAAGGCTCTTCGCAAGAAACTTCTAAATCGAAATTACCCTCTACAAAACCACCATATCCGTAAACAAAGATGTAATAATCTACTCCCGCCTGTGAGTTAAATGTGTACTCGGCGGCAAAATTCGGACAGCCGGGACCCGCATCAGCACCTCCTACACAGGTAAGATTACCGCATTCACCGGTATACACCGCGATATTAGAGTCGAAATCTGCGTTATTGCATGCATTGAGGGTTATGGCATCTCCGGTTCCATTGAACACATACCATACACCGCCACCGGCAATGCCAAAAGGATCACCGCATACGGTACCTTCAAGACCCTGGTCATCGATGGAATTTATATTGGTCTGACCCGGCAGGTAATCACCGCACTGTATAGCTGTAGCGCTGGCGCAGAAACCATTATCCGGAGGATATACACATGATCCATCATCGTCGGTAGCCTGTGGGTCGTAATTGGAGGCCGTTGGATCGGTACATCCCTGAATTACAACTGTTGAGCAGAAATAATCAATAACGATGCTAGGGAAAGCGCCAGATTCACAACTTACAGAAACATCGGATAGAACTTCTATAGTAAGAAAATCTCCACTTGCCTCGAAAGACAGGCCTGCCACTGAACCGTCGCCACTGTAAAGAACCGGTGACCCGGTATCCGGACCGTCATAAACCGTGAACGTATCAAAGAAACTTTCTACAGCTCCAGAGAGAATTTGAATATACGGATTATTTGGTGATGAGGTGGTTTGGAAAGTCCAAACTACGCTCGCATTATCGCCATAGCAAAGTGAAACCTGCTCCGCTGGATCTGAACAATCGGCGAACTGGCAGGAGCCATCATCATTAACCGCATCCGGATTGTAATTAGCGGCCTGAGGATCAGTACATCCGCAAACGCCATATCCACCCACACTAAAGGCGAAATCTATATTCGCCGCAGCAAATCCATCTGCCAAGGGTCCAAAACTAAAGGGCCCATTGTCGACTCCATCAAGCGTCCACCCTAATTCTTCCGGGAAACTACCATCGGATACCGATACTATGTAACAACCGGTAGGAAGACATAAGTTATCCACCTGAGGACCGGCACCACTTTCAAGCTCTCCAAATGCGTACACCTCCTGAGTTAAGGCATCCAGAACAACATACTGCGCGCCGTTCCAACCATCTCCCCAAGAATCTACGAGTGTGATACTGAGGCAATTCCCCAAGCAGCAGGAACCATCGTCCAGGGTAGCATTGGCATTGTAATTACAGGCAGCGGGATCCGTACAGCCCGGCACATTTGACGAAAGCGTGAGCGACCATCCGCCCTGAATAGAACCAACGTCGCCGGCAAAAGAATCAAAAACATATAGAGACCAGTCTCCATTAGCGTTATCGCCTCCGAACGTGCCGTTAAGCGTGGCGGTGCCGTCCGGAGCGGGCGCGTTGTACATGGTCGGCGCAGGAGCGGGTACATTAGGGAACTGCCCTACGTAATTTAAATTGTTAGAGCCCGGACTGTAGGTCCCACTGGGATTATACTGCAATCCCAATTGCGGAAAACCATCGGTGAATGTAAAATCTTCTACGCCATTGTAAACAGACCCGCTGCCACCATAACCGGCCATAAGCATAAAAGCATCGCCATTAGGCGCAACGAGTAGGCAATTCACATCTCCTGCCCACCCTGTCGGGCGAGAAAAATTAAAGATGCTAACACTGACACTCCCAATAGCGGCAGGGCCTCCGGCAACATTAATTACTGAGGGATATGGCGTACCTGCAGCATTATCGTTAATGGTAATGGCAGAAAAATTTGAATAGGTCTGCCCAAAGACAGCCACACTGAAGATTGCACCTAAGATGCAACAGACAAATGGTAGAAAGGGAAACTTTCTCTTCATTGGAATTGGATTTGGTTAATAACTATTTAATTGACAACCGCAGAGTAGCATTTCCGCAGATACTTCAGTTCGTTGTTTTCTAATCACTTTTTCTAAAACCAAACCGCAGAATTTTGTCCTCTCTCTCCACTTTGACTTCCACGATGATCCGGAAATCCTCTTTTTTCGCAGAAATAAAGCCTCTTTTAATCGAAAAAAAGCCTGCAGTTCGGGCCTTGCAAGTTACTAAAGCTTTTTCCTTGCAGCAATATTTTGGTAAAAAATTTCGATTTTGAAGCTAAATATCTAATTTGCAAGCAATTATGATGATCTTTTACAGCGCTCTTGTACCCTACAAAAAATTTAATACAACAAGTTGGGCTTCCATTTGCGCTTCCCGCTTCCCGCTGAGACATGAAAATGTATGGCTGCCAACATTTTTGGAAACGATGCCTGAAATTCAACACTGACATTTACGAGGCATCAGCTATTCCGATTCAACCGACAAAATCATACCTTCACGCAATGCACCGAAGCCTTTTTTTGTTCCTGCCCCTTACCACAGGACTGGGCATATCCCTGACGCAGGCTCAAAACACTCTGATTATAAACGAGTTGATGGCAATTAACGTTTCAGGTCTTCTAAACGAACAGGGACTCTATTCTGACTGGTTTGAACTGTATAATTACGGCGATGATAGTGTAAGTCTTAATGCGCTCTATGTAAGCGATGATCCGTTCAACCCATTTTTATACCAGGTTCCGGAAGGTACCCCATTAACTCTGGCCCCGGGAGAATATTTCGTGTTTTTCGCCGACGGAAATGCCAATGCCGGCCATGTTCCTTTTGAACTGAACCACGAGGGAGAATTCCTCGGCATTTATACTTCAGAAGGAGTTGCCATCCATGAAGTCAGTTTTGGCACCCAGGCCGCCAATATTTCCTACGGATTGCTTCCCGGGACGCTGGAATGGAATTTCTTCACCGAAGCCAGTCCGGGTTCACCCAACAACGGCCCCCCCCTACTAGGCATTCTTGAACAACCCACGAGCAGTAGTTCATTTACCATGATTAACCCGGAAGACTCTCTTTTGGTAACCCTTTGGCACAATGATCCCTTGGTTGAGATCCGATACACCCTTACTTCCCAGGAAGTAGGCCCGCTGTCGCCCTTATACACTGAGGCGCAATGGCTGCATGCCCCGACAATTCTTCGAGCCAGAGCTTACCGAACCGGCTATGCTGAAAGTCGAGAACTCTATGTACATGTGCTACCTTCCGACACGACAGGTTCGGCATATACAATTTCCATTGTGGCAGATCCTGAAAACCTTTTCGGCCCTGAAGGCATTTATACCAATTTCCTCAGCGGCTTGGAAAAGCCATCCAATATGGCTGTTTTTAACTCAGGGGGCACAGTGATATTGGAAAGTGGCTGCGGACTTAAAATTCATGCGCCGGAATTTCGCGATCAACAAGCCTTTCGTTTAAGCGCACGAAGCGAATACGGTAGCGCTCAGTTTAACGCTTCAATTTTTCCAAATCGTCCCTATCAGGAATTCCAGCACATTCTACTGCGTAGCGGGGGAAACGACGGCTTGGAACTCGGAAAAAGTGCTTTAAGGGACCCCCTTATTTCAGGTCTTTTCGCTGAACTTAATCCCGCCTACGGCAATAGTGCGTACCGACCGGCAACGGTATTCCTAAACGGCTCGTTCTGGGGATTATATGAATTGCGAGAACGGCAGGACGAGCACTGGTTACGAAATTTTTACGGTGCCGAATCCGGGTTCACCCTATTGGAAAGAACCCTGGATGAACCCGGGACATACCACAGCTTTGCCGGTACCTGGGACGAATACAACGAAATGGTAACCCAGGCAACAACGCTCGACATGAGCGATTCGCTATCCTTTGCCGCAGTAAGCGAACAAATCGACCTTCTCAACTTCTGCGATTACCAGTTAACCGAAATTTTCGTTTGCAATCGCGACTGGCTCAGCAATAATGTAAAGTTTTGGAAACCGGGCGGAACAGGGGGACAATGGCAATGGATTGTTTGGGATACCGACTGGGGATTTGGCACCTTTCAGCCGTTTTCAGATCACGGATTTCCCGACTGGAACGCGCTGCATTTTGCAATGTCTGATAATGGCGGCTGGCTGGAAGGGGTAATAGAGACAGAACTTCTGCAACATCTGGTGCTTAATCAGGAATTTCGCTGGCTCTTTTGCAGCAGAGCCGCAGACCTGTGCAATTCGTTTTTAAGCCCTCCCCGCATACTGAGCCAATTGGACAGCCTCGCAGAAGAAATAAGCGCCTATATTCCTCGTCAATGTGAGCGCTGGGGTGGTAATGCAGCAGCATGGCAAAACGAGCTCAGCATTATAGAAGAATTTGTTATCGAAAGACCCTTTCATTTCCTGAACGATTTCAGCGCTATGTTCAATCTGGGTGAGCGACATGACCTGAGCCTCCAAACTGAGCCTTCCAATTCCGGATATATTGGAGTTAACACCATATATACCCAAGGGGAGCAATGGACTGGCTCCTATTTCGAAAACTTACCCGTGAGGCTCAGTGCTTATGCCAACCCCGGATATGTATTCTCACAGTGGAGCGATGGCATAACAGAAGCTTATCGGGAACTGGTAATCGACGAAAATATAAACCTCAGCGCCATCTACGTCCCTGCATGGGCCGGAAACGATCCTGTTATTAACGAAATCATGCCCTGCCATTCCAACGATTGCCCGGGAGGAGCCTGGATCGAATTAGCTAATCCTTCGAACAGCACGATAAACCTCAACGGCTGGCGTTTAGGCCTTTCGGGTGAACCCGAAACAGTGCTTGGAGAAAATTGCTCCATCGGGCCGGCGTCGTTTGCCATTATCGCCGAAAACCCGCAGGCTTTTACGCAGCAATACGGCATACCTGCCCTCCCCTGTCCGCTGGGATTTTCTTTAGCGGACAGCGCAGCAGTGTACGTAATAAGCAATGGCGGGGAACTCGCCGACGCTGTGCTGGTGGGAAATGAGGCGCAAGGATGGCCGGAGCGTTCCGAGGGGAAGTCGTTCGAACTACAACTGCATAGCGAAGACAATTCTCAGGGCCAAAACTGGTTTGTGAGGAATGAACCGGGAGGCAGCCCCGGCGAAGCTAATTTGTACAAACCTCCCCTAACCGGCATTGCTGAAGCGCTTACTTCAGCATATCCGGCCTTCCCAAATCCCTTTACCAATAAGATAACAATACCTTTCCGTGAAGAAATTTCTGCTGTAGAGGTTTTTACTTATGACGGAAGAAAACTGGAAGGAATACACCGCGAGATTGAGGGAAAAACACTCGTTCTCTCAAGATGGGAAAACACACCGCCAGGCATCTATACCTGCCGTCTCATCACTCGTGGAGGAAATGCGAATATTAGGTTGGTAAAACGAGATTGAGCGAATAACCTCACCGAAACATCTCCGCATGCCAGCTTCGGGAGAATGGTACCTCCCAGCTTGTTTCGAAATCAGCAATCGTTTTTACCAAATTATTGAAAACAACAGTGTCGTTAGTTAGAATACCTGCCTTTCTCATCGCCCAAAATTGATGCATGGGAGCGCTTTTAATTTCACTATTTTCCTTCCAGGTAATAAGCTGTCGGTTAAAAAAGTCCACCCCCAAGGTCGTTGATGCTGTTTTCATCGCGGCGACAGAACTATCTATAGAGCAACCACTTACCGCCTCAACCGTCTCATCTGCCATTAAAATAACGAAGCGGTTATATTTAATTGAGAATCCAGCCGGAAGAGGCTTGCCATGCACTTGCCATGAGGCAACAAAGGAGCTCAACATAGCCACCAACTTCGCTAGTTCTTCCGGATGTAACTCCCGATCGCACTGATACACCCATACTCTCGCCTCCTTGGGCAAATTCGTGATCAACATGGGGTAAATTTACGAAGAATGCGACGAAGAATATCGGTACAGCCAAATTCCTGGAAGTAATAACATAGATGGCAAGGCAGACTGAAGTGCGCCGAGAATTTCTCTGGAGAAAAGGTAAGCGATATCCGTTAGTCCTGTACAACGAAGGATTCCATTTCCCGCAAATGCAAGAAAGAGGGCAATACCGTACATTCTAAGAAGCCACCTTACATACTGCGCAGCACCAAACCAAAGACGTATGAACAAGGCATTGAAAAGAGCCGAATAAAGCAGTAGAAGAATCGCCAGGCCCCACTTCACCCATACAGCCTGCTTTCGGTCAGCCCGACAGAGTAAGGCCGGTGTTTCATGGGAGTAATAGTAGTCGTGCGGGCGATTAAAAGACTTCTTTGTCGTTTGTAATGCTTCCCGCCTCTCTTCCGGAATCATTTCGTAGAAGCCCGGAATTCTATCGCCTTGATCCAGATAAAAATTGATTGCCACTTTCCATCGTTCTTGCACGAATCCGGACAATACCAGCAGCGAAAAAACGAGGAGAGCCAGAATCCGTTGCTTCCCCATCAATCCTTTGATATTGTTCGGTTAGAAGCACGCAACGGCGAAAAACGCTTAACCCAAATTACCCAAAGGGTAAATACCCAGGCATAAGTAAGAATAGTAAAGGTATAATCATGATTAAAGCTCAACCAGCTCTCATCAATACTTACTATGACGGCGAGGGCAATAACCCTCATAACATTTACAATGTGAATGCTGAGTATCCCCAGAGGGATGAACCATAGTTTATGCTTCAGCGAGCCGGGGAAGGCAACTACAAAAATGCTGAAGAGCGTAAAGAGAATTATGCCGTCGCAGGGAGCCCCTATTAGAACACCTCCGGTGCCTTCAATAGCAATATGGTTCCAGGCCATATTAGGCGTCTCCGTGAGATGGTACCCCAAGAAGGATAATCCCGACTTGGCATGTGCCACAATATGCGATATAACCCATTCGTCGAGATTCGAATAAGGTTTCAGCCAAGACTCATATAAAACATACCATAGAAAGTAGCTACCAGCGGCGGTAAGTACAAAACGGAAAAGCGGATTTTTTAAAAACGTCGCCCGCATTAGGACCTCTTGCGGAGATCATTAACTTTTTTGCCCCCATACGCCAAGCCGGCGGCAATAAGAAACACCACTCCTCCATCTACAGGGATAGGACAAGGTGGGCTGAACGGGTTATTGGGATCACCGCAGGGTGGGCTAATTGGAGGCGGGGGTGCCGTTTGAGCATCAACTCCCAAGCCGAGCAAAAGGCATAGACCTATTGCTAGCATGAACTTCAAAAATACTTGCCCCATTGTTGCGGTTTGACGTCGCAAGATAGCAGATTTCAGGCAAACAAATCCAAATTTTATTTAAATCAGTGTCGCCAAACGCCTCGAGGTCGTCAAATGCCTTATATTTGTATCAGAGCAGTCCTCATGGCCGAAAAAGCGAAATCTACCCTACTCGACGCGGACGACCTCCGGCCCATTATCAAGTTCGTAGGCAAAAATTGGATATTGATGATCATTATCCCAACAATCGCCTATGCGATAGCCTATTACTTCACTCACAAAATGGCAGATATCTATGCGGCCAAAACGGAAATCTTGCTCAAAAGTGCTGAAACGTACGAATACCAGCAGCAGATATATAAAGAGGTGGGATATTACCAAGCGTATAATGATATAACCAACCAAAAACGTATTCTGGCTTCCTATGACCTCGTTAACAAAGCGTTGGAAAAACTACCCTTTAACGTAAGTTATTACCTGGTCGGCCGAGTACGGGTAAAAAAAGTAGATCGTTTTGAAGCATTCACCGTTTGGGCAGACTACGACCGGTTTAATCGCCTGCTACTGAATCAGCCTTTCAACGTGAAGATCCTCGACATGGATCATTACAGCATTTCTTTTGATTTCAACGGAGCAGTGCAAACCAAAACCTACCCGTTTGGGGAACTTGTTGAGGATGTGAATTATGTGATTCGTCTGGAACGCAATAAATTTTTTAATGAGGAAACATTCGAGTCTATTAAAAAACAGGACTTCCAATTTAGAATTCACCATCCGGATTATCTAGTAAAAAAGTACAAGAACAATCTGAAAATCGAACAGGTAGAGTTCACGAGTATACTTACGTTAACGCTCATGGATGAGCTGCCGAGCAGAGCCAAAATGTTCCTCGACACCTTATCGAGAGCGTATATCGACTACACGCTTGAAAGCCAGATCGAAGTAAATGAGAACACTCAGCGTTACATAGACAAGCAGCTTTCAGAGCTCAACATTATCCTTGATTCTCTCGAAGCAGAAATGGAACTCTACAAACAGCAAAAGGGAATCCTAGATCTCTCCAGGGAACAAATTGAATATTTCAACACCCTTATTGAACTAGAGAAAGAAAAGCGCCAGGTAGAATTCCGTATAGGTTCGGTGGATGATATCCTAAGCTACGTAAACAATCACAATGCTTACGAAGACAAATTGTTACCGCCGGCAATATATGTTTTCGAGGATGATGCTTTTCTAAATCAGAATCTAAATAAACTTTACGACCTCCACCTCCGCAGAACCTCAGAATTGCGGGATTACACACCAGAAAACCTAGCCGTTCAAAAAACCGATTCACTTATATTTAATCTCTCGAGAAATGTGGTGAATTACCTCAATAATTCGCGCAAAGCAATGGTAAACCGCATTGGCGATCTTAACGGCGAAATACGACGTTACGAAAGCATGGTAAAGGGCATTCCCAAAAGCATGCGCGACGTACTGAGCATAGAGCGCATGCTAAAGGTAAACGAGGGCCTCTTCGTGTTTCTTCTGGAAAAAAAGGCCAATACCGTTATCGCCCGTGCCGCCATTATTCCTCAAACCAGTATTATCGAAACAGCTAGATCTGTTGGTGTTGTAGGCCCGAACAGGGAAAATACCCATTACACCGCTATTGGAATCGGGCTACTTATCTCCTTTATCGTTGGTCTAATCCGTCTTCTGTTCTTTGAACGTATCGAAAACCTCAAGGAACTACGCGCTATCAGTAAACTTCCTGTTATCGGCGCTCTTCCGAATTATGCCGGGGCTGAGTCTGATCCTATGGTTACTGAGGTTGCTCCCCGCTCCAACGTGTCGGAAGCCTTTAGGGCACTTCGAACCAATTTGCAATATCTATTGCCCGGGGAGTCCAGTAGGGTTATTCTTATAACATCACTGCATCCCGGCGAAGGGAAGACCTTTACCTCAACGAACATCTCCTCCATTTTTGCCAAGGCCGGAAAAAAGGTAATTATTTTCGATTTTGACATGCACAAACCCAAAGTTCACAAAAACTTTGGAATTGAAAATATCATAGGAGTATCCACTATTCTTATTGGCAAAAACACCCTGGAAGAATGCACCGTACCTTCCAACATCCCCAATCTCGATGTGGTTACTGCGGGACCGCCGCCGCCCAATGCCTCAGAACTGGTAATGGGGCAAGATGTAGAACGCCTATTGGACAAAGCCAAAGAGAAGTACGATTATGTAATTATTGATACACCCCCACTCATGCTCATAAGCGATTCGCTGGTATTGCTCAAACTCGCAGATACCGGAATATTTGTTATGAATACAGAAAAAGCGACCAAACAGGGTGTTCAACATATCGAAAACATATTGGATCTGAATAACCTCAACAAGGTGTCTCTGATTCTAAACAACGTTAAGCGCCAAAAGTGGAAATACTATTATGGTAAGTACGCTTACAAGTATGGATATGGGTATGGATACGGTTATGCTTATGGCGTAGGGTATGGATACGGGTACGGATACGGATACGGCCAGGGAGAAGATGGCTATGGATCCTATGGCGAATATGGTGATTACGGTGGCTACGGATATGGTGGCTACGGCGGACGCAGCCGTAAACGCAGAAAGAAGAAGCCTTCGGGGGGCAAAGACAATGGCAACTTGCCACCTGCTTCCTGATTAATGTGCGAAAAGTATGGTATCGCTGATAATAACTTGTTACAATTATGCACGGTATGTAGAGCGCGCATTGCGCAGCGCTATGGAGCAAAGTCTATCGAGGAATAATTTCGAAATTATCGTTGTAAATGATGCCAGCAGCGATCAAAGTGCTCACATTCTTAATAATTACAAGGACGAAGCACGCTTATTTAATCTGGATCAAAATCTCGGCCTTGCCGGGGCACGAAATTATGGCCTGCAAAAAGCGCGTGGACAGTTTGTTGTTTTTTTGGATGCCGACGACTACATACACCGCGATTTGCTTTGGGTGGAAACCCTATTTCTGAACGAAAACAACAGTATCGACGCGGTATCTTGCGATTATTACCTTGTGGATGAACGCGGAAAGCACCTTCGACATGTAAATGCTGTCGAAGAACCCATTGCCTGCGGCATTATGTTTCGTAAAGATTTTCTCTTCGATATAGGGCTTTACGATGAAGGCTTTAGGGCCCGCGAAGAAGAAGACCTTCGCATTCGCTGGACCGGCAAGTACAATATCCACAACCTTAACATTCCGCTGTACCGCTACCGTCAACATGAAAACAACCTCACGAAAGACGAGGAAACCATGCGGAAATACTCCGGATTACTTAATACCAAGCACAAATGAATTCAGGGTTCATCCAAGGTGAGAATATTATTCTGCGAGCCATATCCGCAGAGGATGCCACCGCCGAGTACCTTTCTTGGATTAACGACCCTGAAACTACACGCGGCCTTGTAGCCGGAAATTTTCCCAGCAACCTCGATGCATTGCGAAAATATATCGAGACCGTATCGCAATCGCCCGACGCGGTTATGCTGGCCATCTGCGAAAAGTATAGTGGCCACCATATAGGCAATGTGAAAATTGACCGTTTCGACTGGATTTCCGGGACCTGCGAGCTAGGTATTCTTGTAGGCTCCCCAGACTACCGGGGCAAAGGAATCGGAACCGAAGTGTGTCGCCTTGTCACCGAATACGCATTTAGCAGGCTAAATCTGCGCAAGGTTATGCTTGCCGTTTATGCTAACAACCCGGGAGCCATTCGAGCCTACGAAAAAGCCGGATTCCAGGAAGAAGGGCGCCTTAAAGCACACATTTTCGCCGATGGTGCCTTTACAGATAAAATTTTCATGAGTATTTTCCGAAAGCATTGAGTAGCACGTGCGCCATTATCCAAGCCCGAATGGGGTCCAGCCGACTTCCCGGCAAAGTGCTGATGGATGTTCATGGCAAGCCCCTGCTTTCGACACTCATTCAACGGATAATACCTTCAGAGGAAATAGACCGAATAGTAGTGGCTACTACCGATACTACAGAGGATAATGCGATAGAGGATCTTTGCAAATCGCAAGACATCCCCTGTTACCGGGGCAGCGACTGGGACGTACTTGATCGCTTTCATGCCGCAGCAACGATCCTTATGGGGCGGCCGGATACCATTATACGTATTTGCTCGGATAATCCTTTGTTGAGCTATCTAGTAACGGATGAAGTAATCCGAAATTATCTCAGCTCAGGAAAAGAATATTTCTCCAACTCCAATCAAGAACCCGATTTTCTGGAAGACGGCTTCGACGTGGAGGTTTTTAGTTTTAGCGCCCTGGAACAGGCCTGGAAAGAAGCCCGACTGCTTTCTGAGCGAGAACATGTATGTCCCTATATTAAGCGCCATTTTCTTTCGGGATGGATGCGCACTGACGAACGCTATAATCATAAACTTTCAGTAGATACCATTGAGGATCTCGAAGCGGTGCGAGAAATTTTCCGCCGTCTTGATCCTGACAAAACCGGGCGTATTTTCGGCATACAAGAAGTTACCGATCTCCTTATTAAACACCCCGAAATTCGACAAATTAACGCTGTAAGCGAAATCAACGCAGGATTTCGTAAAACACTGAACGAAGACCGCATTGTAAAATGAAAACCCAGGTTCAGCTACCCCAAATAACCCGATTTGACAAAAGCGACGAATACCGACGCGTTATCCACAACCTTATTCCCGGAGGAGCTCATACCTACTCCAAAGGCGACGACCAGTTCCCCATTCTCTCACCGGCAGCGATAACTCATGGGAAAGGGGCGTATTGTTGGGATCCAGATGGCAATAAATACCTCGACACCCTCATGGGACTTACTTCGGTTAGCCTCGGACACGCGTATGAACCTGTGCTGGCAAGGGTTCGCCAGGAACTCGAAAAAGGTTCGAACTTCTCCCGTCCCTCTGTAATCGAAAGGGAAATCGCGGAGAAATTCCTCTCACTGATTCCCGGGCACGACATGATTAAGTTCGCGAAGAATGGTTCAGTGGTTACCACTGCCGCCGTGAAACTCGCCCGAGCGTACACCGGTAAAACACTGATCGCACGTCCCGCCGAACATCCTTTCTACAGCTACGACGACTGGTTTATTGGTTCTACCGCATGCGATTTCGGAATTCCGCGTGAGGTAAAAGACATGACCGTATTATATCGTCAGGATTCTCTGGAAGACCTCGAGCGGATGTTCTCCGAATTTCCCGGGCAAATCGCCTGTGTTATTTCCGAACCTGAAAAATGGACGGTTATCGAAGACGGATTCTATCAAAAAGCTATAGCACTCGCCCATAAAAACGGTGCGGTATGGATTATGGACGAAATGATTACCGGCTTTAAAACGGATTTCCCCGGCAGCATTAAAAAATTCAAGGCCGAACCCGACATGGCCACTTGGGGAAAGGGCATTGCCAATGGTTTCTCTTTTTGCGCGCTTACAGGGAAAAAAGAAATCATGGAGCTGGGGGGTATTCGCAGAGAAGGAGCTCCCAAGCTTTTTCTCGTTAGTACAACCCATGGTGGCGAAACGCATGCACTCGCCGCCGGACTTGCCACCATAGACGTATTTGAGAACGAACCGGTTATAGAGCACAACCACCGAATTGGCGACTATTTCATTAAAGGAGTGAATCAAATAGTGAACCAGCGAGGGCTACAATCGTTTTTCGCCCTAACGGGATTTAACTGGAGCGTAGGGTTACTGGTGAAAAACAGCCAAGGGCAACCCGATATGAAACTGCGTACTCTTTTTATGCAGGAAATGATTCGCCGCGGAATTCTCTATCAGGGCATACTTAGTCCCTGCTATTCTCACACGACCGAAGATATAGACTGGATGCTGGCGGCTTTCGACGAAAGCTGCGAAGTGTTCAGCAGGGCACTGGAAAAAGGTGTTGAGCATTACTTAGTCGGACCGGAGATAAAACCTGTTTTCCGCAAGTACAACTGATTTCGGGTATTCGCTTCGAATCCCTTATTTTGCAGCGCTATTCCATTAGGCTAAACGGCTGTTTTTCGGATGAACCCGAAGCAGACCAAAGTCCAAAGACATGAAAGAACAACTCCGCACCACGGATCCCAATCGCATTAATTTCAGGGAAAAATTCGAACTGAAAGGAAAGGTAACTATCATAACCGGAGCCTGCGGCCTCGTGGGCCGAGCATTTTCGGAAGCCTGCGCCCAGTTTGGCGCTCACATTGTGGTCGCCGACATTCCTGCCTCGGATCCCCAGGGCTTCGCCTCCATGCTGGAAGAGAAACATGGCCGAAAAATGCTGGGATTTTCGCTTAACGTGGCCGAAAAGCAGGAGGTGGAAGCCCTCAAAACGACCAGTCTTGAAGCATTTGGCAAAATAGATGGCCTGGTAAATGCCCATCAAAATAAAAGCCACCTCAAATTCGAGCCCTTCGAGCTTGTTAGCGAAGAGAACTGGGATACGGTCGTAAACATTAACCTGAAAGGTACCTTCCTGATGTGCCAAATTATTGGCAGTTACATGGCAGAACGCGGTGAGGGAAGCATCGTGAACATCCCTTCCACCTACAGCGTTGTGGCCCCCAATCAGAACCTGTATAAAGGCACCAGCTTGGGCTGTCCCGCTGCGTACAGCGCTTCCAAGGGAGGCATTGATGCACTAAGTAGATACCTTGCCAGCTATTGGGCATCCAAAGGTGTTCGCGTAAACCAACTTACTCCGCATGGAGTATGGAACAATCACGAAAAGCAGTTCGAAGAGAATTTTGCGCGCTTTTCTCCTATGGAGCGTCTAAGCTATAACCATGAAGTGGCAGGTGCGCTGATATTTCTTCTGAGCGATGCCTCTAGCTATACCACCGGAGCGAATATCCTTGCCGAGGGCGGTTGGACCGTCTGGTGAACCCGTAATATGAAATTTCCCGAACTAAACCCCTATAAAATCGACGCCAGCGACAAGCTGCAATCCGTATATTCATACCATCACTGGAGGCATAGAATTCCGCTTGGCGACAACCTTTTTACTCCAGCCACGCGCGTACCAGAGGAATGGAATTTTTGCCAATTGCCCACGAATTTCTCCGGAAAGAGCTTCTTGGATGTTGGAGCCAATGATGGCATGTTCAGCTTTATGGCTGAAGGAGCAGGGGCAAGTAAGGTGGTGGCCGTAGATCATTACCGGGAACATACAGAATTCTGGGATCATACTACGGGCTGGAACATACAGGGAATTCGTAAGGCCAAAGAATACCTCGGCTCGAAGGTGGACATTCGCTCTGGCGATCTATACAAAGTCGTTCCGGCACTCGGGGAATTCGATTACGTATGGTTCAGCAATGTTATGAGCTGGTTACCCGACCCGCTTCGAGCGCTCGAAATTTTGTCGGCATCCTGCAAAGAAACCTTGCATATCCGCGAAGATATGTCATGGCTTCGCGGAGGCCCCATCCTTGAACTCATTCGAAAACCAGGAATGGCGAAGCCAGGAGGCTATTACTGGCCCAATCGCGAATTCATGGACAAGGTACTGAGAGGCTTCGGGTTCAATCATATCGAATACCACCCCATCGACGAAGAGTACATTATCCGCGATCGCTACACCCGGTTTCCACGAGCAATAATTCCTGATGATTGTCCTGTTTACGAAACCCCCTTCGACAGCCGTCCATTTGCTACTGCAAAAGGAGGTAATGATCGCGTAAATATGTGCGTAAATGGCTTTGTATTCGTAACCACTCGGGGATGGTTTCGGGAAGAGGACATCGCAAGGGCGGATAAGATGCCCGAGACTTCTGCGGTGAAAAAACTGAAGAGTATAATTGGCTCCGAACTGCGCAATTTACAGCGCAAAAATCTGAGCCATAAAGCATTTCGTAACTTTGTTATAATCGCAAAACGCTAACGTGAAACTAACTGAATTTCTTAGCACCTACACGCCCGGAGTATTTCGAGACCCATTTATTATCGCCGAAGCCGGGGTAAACCATGAGGGCAGCATGGATCTGGCCAGACGCCTTATCGACGAGGCAGCGGAAGGTGGAGCCCAGGCAATCAAATTCCAGACGTACAAGGCGGAAACCATCGCTTCAAAAAATAGTCCATACTACTGGGATATTACTAAAGAACCTACGCGCAGCCAGTTTGAGTTATTTAAGAAATATGACAAGTTCTGGAAAAGCGAATACGAGGCTCTTAAAAAGCATTGCGATACCGCCGGAATTGAATTCATGAGTACACCCTTTGATGCTGCCTCAGCGGCATTTTTAAATGACCTCATGGACGTATACAAGATAAGTTCGTCTGACATTACCAATCTTCCCTTTATTGAATACCAATGCACCTTCGGGAAACCCATAATTCTGAGTACCGGTGCTAGCTACCTCTGGGAAATCCAGCGCGCAGTGGAAGTAATTAAACGTAATGGAAATACACTTTGCCTCATGCATTGCGTATTGAATTACCCTACTCCGGACGAATTTGCCAATTTAGGCATGATAAAGGGTCTAATTAATCATTTCCCCGAGGCCGTGCCCGGATATTCAGATCACACCCTCCCGGGGCAAATGGATAATGTCCTTAATTCCTTACTCTTAGGGGCTGTAGTAATCGAAAAACATTTCAGCCATAACAAAACCTTGCCCGGCAACGACCACTACCATGCCATGGATAAGGAAGACCTCAAACATTTCTGGTCGCGCTGGGAAAAGCTTAAATCTACGATTGGCGGTTACGAGCTTACCGCTTTGGAAAGCGAAGCTCCGGCGAGACGCAATGCGCGACGCAGCTTAGTAGCGGCAAAAGATATTCCTGCAGGAACATTTATCGATGCCGGCTGTCTTACCTGGAAACGGCCTGCCCACGGCATTAGCCCTGCGGATATTGGCCAGGTGCTGGGTCGTAAGGCGCTTCGCGACATTGCCGAAGATGAAATTCTCCAATGGAATTCCCTATCCGATATCGGATGAACGAAAGCAAGCTACTCCCCGGATTGCTTGTGAACCCGGCTGAACTGGAAAAGCTTTTCGACCGTTTGTGGCCTATATGCCGCAGCATTACCGGCGATGGGCTCAGGGAAAGTCTGCACATCCTGTCCGAAGTACAGCCCATGCGAATGCACGAGATCCCTAGCGGATCTAGAGTTTTCGACTGGGAAGTGCCCAAAGAATGGAATATTCGCGAAGCGTGGATAAAAGGACCGGATGGAAAGATGGTATGCGATTTTCGGGAAAACAATCTCCATGTTGTTAATTATAGTTCCCCAATAAAAGCACGCCTGCCGCTTTCGGCACTGAAGGCCCATCTGCACAGCATCCCTTCGATGCCAGAGGCCATTCCTTATCTTACCACCTATTACAAAGAGAATTGGGGCTTTTGCCTCCGCGATAACGTAAAGCAATCCCTGCCAGAGGGCGAATACGAGGTATTCATAGATACGGAATTGAAAGCGGGCAGTATGAGCTACGGGGAGATTTTTTTACCCGGACGGTTGCAAGACGAAATCTTATTCTCCACCTACGTCTGCCACCCGAGTATGGCAAATAATGAGTTAAGCGGTCCACTTGCTGCAATTTTCCTCGCCAGAGAGATTGCAGCTATACCGGAAAGAAAATACAGCTACCGCTTTGTATTTTTACCTGAAACTATAGGCGCGATTGCCCTGCTTCACCGATTAGGGACCCATTTTAAAGAGCATTTAAAAGCGGGTTATGTACTTACCTGCTGCGGCGACAGAGGCGATATTACCTACAAGCATTCAAAACGCGGCGATAGTCTGGCAGACCGCGCAGCATTGAATCTTTTGGAAAAGGGCCAACTAGCCCATAGAGGTATTCCTTTCGCTGTTGGCGGCAGCGACGAAAGGCAATACTGCTCGCCCGGCTTTAATTTACCGGTGGGATCTATAATGCGCACGCCTTACCAACAATTTGCCGAATACCATACCTCCGCCGATAACAAGGATTTTATTTCGTTCGATCAACTGCAGGAAACAATCCGGGTATGCCTGGGTATCTGCCAAATTTTGGAACTGAATGAATCGTACCAAAATTCCGTGGCATTCTGCGAACCCCAATTGGGAAAAAGGGGCTTATACCCTTCGAGCGTTGACCCCAAATTCGATCGCGAAAACCTACATCGTCTCTTACATTTTCTGGCGTTTGCTGATGGAAATACCGATGTAATCTCTATTGCGAATCACCGCAATGACTGTGCTTTACAGTACGCCGATATAGTAAAACAATGCCGGGAGGCTGGACTTATCTGATATGCTGGGAAGTATTTTCAAAAATTCAGTTATCTATACCGTCGCGAACCAGATTCCCATGTTCGCCAACTTGATTTTGTTGCCATTTATGTCAGAGTTCCTTAACAAGCACGACTATGTAGTGTATGGACTAGTACTGGCATGGATTGGAGCCGTTTCTGTACTGGGCAACCTAGGGTTCATAGTACTTTTCCAAAACAGTTTTTTTAAAGACAAAATCGGCTTTAAGGAAGACTGGAGACGCTACCTTGGTTTTCTGGCTATCTACAGAATATTTTATGGCGCTCTGGTTATCGCCCTGCTATATGCTGTATTCCGAGATAAAATACCGGCATCGCAACTGCCATGGTTTTTATTCTTAATAGTTGCTCCCGTTATTTTCTTCGATATGACGCGTACAGTAGGTATGCGGTTATGCCAGTTCCGCCATCAGCATCGCCTGGTGCACATATCTACCATAGTAACCGGTGTAATTACTGTTAGCACAACATTCATTACCATCTACGTTTACGAAATGCATTACTTCGGTTGGTTTATCGCCCAATTCGTGGGACATGCCTTTCAGTTTCTATATTTTGCTCATTTTCTTTACTACAAGGAAAAAATTCTGCCTACATTCAACGTGGACATCCCCTTTTTGCGCAAGAGCCTTAAGGTTGCCCTCCCTATGATGCCCAGCATGTACGCGCATTACCTGCTGAATTCATCTGACAGGGTAATTATGGATCTCTATAAAACCGACGAAGGTGAGGTCGGCATGTATAACGTGGCCTATGGGTTTGCTACTTATTTCAATACGTTTAACGGGCAAGTAAATACTGTGATATCGCCCATTTACTTCGACATGTATGCCAAAAAAGACGAAAATGCGAAATATGTGGTCCGCAGCCTTACCTATTTATGGTTGGGATTTACCTTAAGCGGAGCATTTTTGCTAAGCCTGTGGTCTCGCGAAATCTTCAGTTTCCTGTATGCACGCAATACCGACGGACTTCAGGAGGCATATAAATACAGCGTATTTATTTTTATGGCCTTTGCTTATCGCCCCATGTTTGTAGCATCCATGGACAGAGCGGTATTTCTAGAAAAAACAAGGACCATACTGGCGCTTACCACGGCGGCCGGGTTGCTCAATGTGGCAATTAACGTAATTCTGGTGCCTTCGATGGGCATAAACGCCGCTATATTAAGTACGTTTGTCTGCTACCTGTTTCTTGGCTTCGCTGGCTTTTACGTGAGGGAAATCAAACAATACATCGAATTGAATTACCGGCCAACACTTGTATTGTTGCTTATTTTGGCCGTGAGCGGAATTGCATGGTTCAGCATGGATCTGGATGCGCACTATAAAGTTGGCATTAGCCTGCTACTTTTATTGGCGGCAGCAATTGCTTATTTCTCCAAGGGTAAACAAATGATTGCTCTGCTAACCCAATACCGGCATCCGTGAAATTCCAGTCATTCAGCAATCTCAACTCCTATATTACCGGGAAACTTGCTGCCATGGAAGAGCCCTTGGAGGGAGACCCTTCCCTGCTCAAGGTATTCCAGCATGCTCTTAGCTACGCCGCAAACGGTTTTTCTGAAAAACTCATTAAAGATCGCCTCTATGTGCCCGAACCGCTATTGGGAGCCTACTACACCTTACGAAAGGCGGGATCAAGACAGAAACCATTAACTAACCCTAAGCCCAAAGCCCGCATCCTAATTTTAGAGCCGGGGATAGACACTGCAGGCAGCGACGGAAGCAGCGAATCGTATTACTTCTCACTATTGAAACGGGAATTTCCAGAATCAGCCTGGCTAAGCCTGAGCACTCGGGAAAACAGTCCATATCCAGTGGATCTGAGCATTTCCGATCTCCACGCTTATGGCCTGAATGCCCCAGATAGCCATGAATTGAAATTGCGGCGCTCGATACAGCGACGATTGCGTCAGGCGGAACATTCCGGGTTCACCCGAGAAGAAATGGCCTATGCCCGTTCTGCGATGCATATATTTTTTGAAGAGTACCACCGATGGTATCAATTTCTGAAAGACCACTCCTTCGAAACTTGTTTTTTCATTACCCATTACCACAAAGAAGGTATTATTGCCGCCCTTAACGACCTGGGAGTGAGCAGCGTAGAATTTCAGCATGGACTTATTTCGGAGAACGATTTATACTACGTGTATCCGCAGGCGCTGAAAACACAAATTAAGGGCGCTTTTTTTCCCGAGTATCAACTATTGTTTGGGCCTTACTGGATGAATATTCTTTCCAAAGGCGCGGAATTCAGTCTTTCGCAAACACATGTGGTTGGCGATTACAGCGGGCGGAAATTTCGGGAAGAAAAAGTAAGCGAAGACTACGAAAAAGAGAATTTCATTCTCATAGCTGCTCAGAAAAACATGAGCGATTCGTACGTTCCCTATACGGAAAATTTGCTAGGCCGCATGGCAAGTAAGCATCCCGACTGGATAGTGGGTCTTAAATTACACCCACTCGAAAAGAATGCTGCGGAGTACGAAGCACTTAAGAAATATACAAACTTCCGGCTATTTGGAAATGATTCGGACCTGACGGAGCTGCTTAAGCGTGCCAAAATCCAGATCAGTATTTATTCCACCACATTTTACGACGCCCTCGGGCTTGGCACGCTGAATTTATCACTGCAGGAATATAGCAGCAGTGCCGATTACGCGGCCACTATGGTAAAGGACAATATTGCCTGGCCGCTCTATATATACGAAGACCCCATTGAAGCATACAGCCATTTTGTGGCAATGGGATTGACCATGCCTCGGCGCGATAGTATTTACGCTCCTTTTGAGCGTTCAGTACTCTTTAAAATTTTGAATACGCATGAATGACTTTGCTAACAATCATATATATCCGGGAATCCGCCTGGTAAATAGCAGCGAACGCAGGAAACTGATGAACCAGCATCCTATACACATCTGGTTTACCGGCCTTTCTGGAAGCGGCAAATCTACTGCCGGAGCCTATCTGGAATTGCTTCTTCACCGGGCGGGCATACATACCTCGCTACTCGACGGAGACACCCTTCGCGGAGGCATTTGCCGTGGCCTAGGATTTAGCAAGCAAGACCGGGACGAAAATATACGGCGGGCCGCGGAAACCGCTCGTCTGCTTCTCGACAATGGGTTGGTGGTAATCTCCACGTTTATTTCGCCTTTGGAGGATCAACGCCAGATGGTTAAACGCATTTGTGAACCCTTCTCTACCTTTATTGCTTACATGGACTGTCCTTTGGAAGTTTGTGAAAACCGCGACCCTAAAGGACTTTATCAAAAAGCAAGACAAGGTGAAATTCCCGAATTTACCGGTGTAAGTTCGCCCTACGAAATTCCGCCAGCACCAGATATGCGGCTTCAATCTGGCACAATGGCTTCAGAAAATCTCGCCGAAGAGCTATTTCACCGCGTCTATCCGTTAATTAAACACGCTTAAGGGAGGCTTTACCTTCTTGGAATTGCCACTCGTAAGAAAGGAGATACGCAAAATCGACAAAATAAGTCGACGTTTTTGAAACATCCGTATTCTGCCTACCAAGAATCCGAACCGCGGATTGCGGAGCTCAATATGGCCTTGTAAGAGCGCATATTGCACATTTCGGCTAAATTCCGTATATTGGTCCGTAATAACATGTAAAGTTAAAACCACGCCACGGATATTTCGCGTAGTGAATAACCAATTGCCATCGAGCCATGAGAAAATTGCTACTTCTTCTATCGTTCTTCCCCTCAATTCTTTTTGCACAGGATGAACCCGGACAAAGCACCATAACTCCTCAGGCTTACGGAACCTGCACTGTTGTGAACGGCACTATCGCATCTGCCACTTCCTCGGGCTACGCTGCCTGCGCAGGCCTTGCCAACGACGATGTGTTTTATGGCTTCGTTCCGACGGTAGCGGGCATGAAAGTGACAGGATCCACCGCTGCATTTAATATGGTCTTATCCATCGTTGACGCTTCATTTAATTCGGTAGGCTGCGTGAATACCAATGCCGGAAATGGTGGCGAAATACTCTGGGTGAGTAATCTTGTTCCGGGGCAACAATATTATGTGCGAATACATTCTTTCGATGGAGTTCCCGGATTAGGAACCTTTACGGTTTGCGCTGAACGGCTGCCCGCTACGGACTTAAATCCGAGTTGGGTGGGATTTGGGCCGAGCGGGGACGGATATAAAAAACCCGACCAGATAAAGCGCAATTTCTTCGCTAATCCCGTGGTACAGGCCACGCGATGGAAACTGCAAAATACGACAACACTGGAGGAGTGCACGTTTACGGTAAACAACGGAGCTACTACCACAATTCTAAACAACTTCCCCTGCGTTTGTTTCGGCTACACGTATAATGTGTGGTGTGAAGTGCGGGTAGACAACCAGTGGTGCGGATATGGCCCGGTTCAGCAAATAATAATGGAACCCGAGCCTACGACGGATATGCTGCCGGCATATGAAAATGTAACCTACGATATTTACCAAGATGCACTGGGCGCTGTATTTGTGGACAATACTCAGCTATTTGAATGGGAATTTACCACTGATAATGGCAGCACACAATTTGTGGTACAAGGTGCCGTGGGGTCGAGTATTGTCGAGATTGATGTGATTCCCCAAATGCGCTACAACAAAATTTATCAGGTTAGAATCAGGGCAAGGCTTTGCGGCGTTTGGGGACCCTGGAGTAACGTAAATATTATTTTCATTGGCCCTCTTCCGTATACCAAGCTTCAATCACAATACTGCAATACGACCATATTCCTTGGCCAAACTCTTATAGCCGATTTTGTTGAAAACGCTACTAATTATATTTGGCAATTTGCGCCCATTACCTGCAACGATCCGCTTATGATGCCCATAGGTCCGGCCATCGTTTTCAATGATAACAACAGTGTTATAAACCTCCAGGATGTGGATTTGGCACCAAGTACCTGCTACAGGGTCGCCGTTAAGCCCTTCGTTGGCGAGCAACAGGGGGATTATGGAACTTTTTGTCAGGTTACTACCGCTGCCAATATCTTCGGTGGCAACCCTCAAAATTTTCATAACGCTCCTACTCGCCAAGTTGTATCATTTATTCCTGAAGGCATAACCATATTTCCGAATCCGGCAGAGCAAACTGGCTTTGATGTAATGTACCGAGCCGATGACTCCTCCCTGCGAATTGACTTCCGACTGATGACTACAACAGGACAGCTAATTCAGGCTTTTTCCGAGCCTAACACCGGTAATTTCGTTTACCGCGTGGAGCCCGAAAATTTAGCTCCCGGAATGTATTTGCTTCAAGTATCAGATGGCGTTTCTACTTCTACAGAGCGCTTTATGGTAAAATAAGTTGACTGTCGGCGAAAAGACCGAATGCCCGTGAAGTGATTCCGGGCATTCGTTATTTTGGAAATAATATCTTTGACGCATGGCGAACCGAAAACGTCCGTTTGCATTTCTTCAAATTCGCACAGGCTCTACCCGTTTGCCGGGAAAAATGTTGCGCGAATTCAGTGGCGGCAAAAGCATCCCGGTTATTATGCTTCACCAACTGAAGAAGATTATTCCCGCGGAGCACATCGTTATTGCCACCACCGTTTCGCCTATGGATGACCCACTGGCCGAAATGGCTATACAACAGGGGGTGCAATGCTTCCGCGGCGATGAAAACGATGTGCTGCAACGCTTTATCGATGCCGCCGACTTCGTTAAAGCCGATTTTATTCTACGGATTTGCGCAGACAATCCCTTTCTCCAAAACCGCTATATCGAGGATCTAATAGTTGCTTTTGAAAACAGCGACTACGAATACATCAGTTATGAATTTCCCGACGGAACACCCATTATGCGCTCTCACATCGGCATGTTCGCCGAAATAATGAGCATGGATTTTCTGCGTAGGATATCCGGGTTCACCCGGGAGCCTTTTTACCACGAACACGTTACCAACTACCTTTACGATCACCGCGACCGCTTTAATGCCCATTTTTTACCTGTTCCTGCTCCCTTGTGTTTTCGGCGCGATGTGCGACTTACCGTAGATACCGAAGAAGATTTCAAAAACCTTTCCGAACTTTACACAGCGCTATGCCAGACGGATGGTAGCCTGGAAGCGGAAAACCTCATTACCGAAATTGACCGACGGCCTCGTCTGCTCGAGTATATGCAACAAGAGATCAGGCGTAACGCGAAATAATATGAAACACACCTACCTCATCGGCGAAATAGGACAGAACCACAATGGTTCAGTAGATATCGCCAAGGTTATAATTGACCTTATCGCACGTCCGATAGAAGAGCCCCTTTTTAATCTGGCGCTAAAGGGCATGGACTCGGTAAAGCTTACCAAAAGAGATTTGAAGGAAGAATTATCGCAATCGGCCATGAACAGGCCCTACGATAGCCCCCATTCCTTTGGCAGAACTTATGGAGAACACCGAGAAGCGCTGGAATTGACCGATGAAGAACATTACGAAGTATATCTTCACGCCAAAAGTAAGGGACTTGAATTCGTAGAAACGCTTTGTGCCCCAGGCTGCCTTTCGATGCTGCGTTTGTTTTCTCCCGATCGCCTCAAGGTCGCAAGCCGCGACCTTACCAACTTGCCTTTATTGGCCGCCATGGCCGAAACCAAAATACCGATAATACTTTCGACCGGGATGGCTGGCCGAGAAGAACTTGATGATGCACTCGATGTAATTTCTCGCTACCACAGCGACATTTCGATATTACATTGCACCTCGGAATACCCCACCCATCCGCAAAATGTAAACCTTAACAGTATTGTTTTTCTGAAAAAACACTACAGCAAGTACAAAATCGGCTTCAGCGACCATACGGTAGGCATTAGTGCTCCTGTTGTTGCAGCTGCCTTAGGTGCCGAAATTGTGGAAAAGCATATTACTCTGGATCGGCGCATGAAAGGCACCGACCAGGCCGGCTCCCTCGGTCCAGACGGGGTGCAGCGTATGGTTCGGGATATTCGCCTGCTTGATATGTCTATGGGCGAAGAGGGCATCTTTATTGCCGAAGGTGTAAAATCGGCAAGGGTTAAGTTGGAGCGTTCTATCGCCAGTCTTCGGTATCTGCCGGAAGGGCATGTTATTGCAGAAACCGATTTACACATGCTTTCGCCGGGCGACGGTTTCAAATGGCGGGACAAAGACAGCATTATAGGCCGAAAACTAAAACGTGCTTTACCCAAAGACGAAATTATCTATCCTGAATTTCTGGATTAATATGAGCAAAGAAATAGTACTTAAAACCCTGGCCTCCGGGGAAGAAATCGAACGAAGAACCCGAATTGCCTCTCTTTTTAGAGGCTGCCCAATACCTGATAATGAGGTGGTGGCGAATGTCGGTATTTTCCAGAAGCGGCAGGAATTAACCAAATCCTTGTTTTTCCGCGAACTGTACCAGCACATACTCGGCGTGCATGGTGTTATAATGGAATTCGGGGTTCGCTGGGGGCAAAATATGATTACCCTAAACAACCTTCGTGGTATTCTTGAGCCGTATAACCACAACCGGAAAATTATTGGTTTCGACACCTTTGAAGGTTTTCCTTCCGTGAATAAAAAAGACGGCGGGCATGCATCCATTCAGAAAGGAGCGCTTTCCGTTACCGAAGCCTACGAAAAATACTTACAGGAATTGTTGGAATTCCACGAAAAAGAATGCCCGCTTTCTCATATCCGCAAGAACTTTCTGCGAAAAGGCGACGCTGTTGTGGAACTGAAGAAATACCTGGAAGAGCATCCTGAAACCATAATCGCATTTGCATGGTTCGACTTCGACATCTACGAACCTACACGAAAATGCCTGGAATTAATTCGCCCTCATCTGGTTAAAGGATCTGTAGTGGGCTTTGACGAGCTGAATGACCCGGGATTTCCGGGCGAAACCCTTGCTCTGAAAGAAGTTTTCGGACTGAATGAAGTGAAGTTGTGCCGAAATGCATACAGCGGAATGCAGAGTTATTTTATTTACGGAGAATGAGCCTTCCCAAACTGGTAATAAGCGATATCGACGGCGTTTGGACCGATGGTGGCATGTATTACGGCTCTGATGGCGTGGAATGGAAGAAATTCAACACTTCCGATAGCGCAGGAGTCTTGTTTCTTCGCTATTTCAACGTCCCTCTGGCAATTTTTACCGGAGAGAACACGCCTATCGTGGCAAATCGGGCAGCTAAACTTGGCATTGAGCGGCTCTACCAAGGAGTAAAAAACAAGCTCGCACTCGCGGAACAAGTATGCTCAGAGATGGGCATCTCGCTTAGTGATATTGCTTATCTCGGCGACGATCTCAACGACATGGAATTGCTTGAAGCGGCAGGGCTAAGCGCCTGTCCGGCCCAGAGTCCCGACTACATTCGTTCCCGCTGCGTTTTGCGCCTTAGCAAAGCAGGTGGCGAAGGAGTATTCCGGGAATTTGTAGAGCACATTCTCCGCGAAAACGACCTATTAGAAAAAGCCTTGGAGCTATATCTCAAACGCCGGGATTTGAAGCAGTAGGATGGAATACACGGCTGCGCTTCTCCTTTACGTACGCTGCTTTCTGGCTTCACTATCCGCGCCACGCTCGGAAGAGGCACTCGTGTTTTCCTGCCTGGTCCGGGAGCATTCGTACCGACTTCAAAAAAATGCCCATTCGGATATCTTCATCGCGTTAAGATACCTTAAGAAATCATTAAAATTGATTTGGGCGAAGCCCTTGACGAGACGCTTTGATGGAGAAGGTAACGCTGCCGTTTTCGATGCCGGAGCGTCTGGAAGGAAAGAGCGCATAGACTACCTCGAAGCAATAACAAAACGGAGACCTTGCGGGTTCATCCATAAAGAGGACTTGGGTACAGAAATGCCTCCGCTTTACCGTCTTGTAAATACATTCTTATTGCTTGCTTTTTCTTCATTGCTAGTGCCTATCAGCCTGATACATCGTCGACGGGGCAGCCTGGCCCTGAATTTATTGGAAATCGTAGAATGCGCTAATCTTGCCCATATTCTGAAGAAAGCCGGGATTAGTAAGGTATATTATTTCTGCGCCTTCAACAAAGACGCCAATTTCTGCTCCTTGAGACTCAGAGAGTCCGGGATTTACAGCCATGTGGTGCCTTCTTCCAATCCCATCAAAAACTTCTATCGCACGCTCATTGCCGACGGATTTTCGTTTACCGCTCCTTACCAGCGCAAGGAATACGATAGCTTGAAAGAAAACTGGAGGGTACGCGAGTTTTTCGATTGGCCTATTTTTCGCTTTGAAATTTTAGACCGGCAGTTAAACCAGTACCGCACACCGGCAAAAAACAGCCTAGGCTTTATTAGCAGTGGCATTTGGCGAAGAATAGAGCGAGGAGACAAAGCGCTGGGAATAGGCGAATATGAGTCGGAGTTGGCCTTGATTGCCACGCTGAAAAACTTTTTAAACGAACACCCGGAAATATCCTTTTCTATTTTTCTTCACCCAGTAGAAAAAAGCAATGAAATGCTTTACCAACGTGCCATGGAGCATTACCGGAAAGAGTTTGGCAAAAACAACATCACCTTCTTTCCAAGAGAAACACCTACATATTCTTTATTTGACCAGGTGGAAGTGAGTATTGCCGCCTATTCAAGCACCAATCTGGAGCGGCTGTATGCGGGGTTTAAAACCCTATACGCCCCGATAGGAATCCGCGAAGACTATTATAGTGGTGACAGTCTTGAAAACATATCTGCGTTCAACAAAGAAGAGGTTTCACTGCTGATATTGCGAGAAATGCAAAATGAACCCTCCCAGTTCTTCGACAAAAACGAACTTTGGCCCTATCATTATTCACGCTATAGATTTTCGCAGCAAAGGAGGGCAACGGGCTGAAAAGCCGTACTTTTGCACCGCAACAGATCAAACCACATTACGTTGAACCCCACCAAAATACGCTTCGCCATTGTCGGCATGGGAAGCATTGGCAAACGCCATCTTGCCGTGTTGGAAGCAGATCCCGGAGCTGAAGTAGTAGCTATTTGCGACTTGGAGGAATCCCGATGCCGAGAGCAAAGTCTGCTTTACAATTCCATACCCTGGTTCACCGACTTCGACACCATGCTTTCCAGTATCGAAGCAGATGTTGTAGATATCGTAACCCCTCATGCATTGCATGCTCCAATGGCCATAAAAGCATGCAGAAATGGGTTTAATGTCTTGGTAGAAAAGCCAATGGCTCTTTCTGTGAAGGATTGCGAGGCAATGAACCTCGCCGCGAAAGAACATAAGGTGAAACTTTGGGTGGTAAAACAGAATAGGTTTAACGTGCCTGTAAAACTCGCCAAAGAAGCGATAGATAAGGGCATGCTGGGCCGAATATTCATGATAAAATGCGATATCCTTTGGAATCGCTACCAAGGATACTACGACGATTCGCCATGGCGCGGTAAACTGAACGAGGAAGGAGGAGCATTATTCACACAGGCGAGTCATTTTATCGATCTGCTTGTATGGTGGTGCGGAGATGTTAAAGCAGTAAGCGGGCATATGGAAACCCAGAACCACAACATTGAGACCGAAGATTCCGGTGCGGCCGTTATACAATTTAGCTCGGGTACGATTGGTTCGCTAGTGTGGACGACCTGCGTGCACAATAAGAATTACGAAGGCAGCATTACCATAATAGGTGAGCACGGAACAATTAAAATTGGCGGAATGTATATGAACCGCATTGAGTTCTGGGATGTTGAAGGGTACCCCCTGCAGGAAGGAATAGAATATACCGATAAACCCAACAGCTACGGAAAATACCAGGGAACCAGCTCCAACCATGATAAAGTAGTTGCCGCCCTTATTGCGAACCTGCGTGGCGATGGACAAGATTTGGTAGACGGCTATTAGGGCATGCGTTCCATTGCCGCCATTGAGAAAATCTATGACAGCATCCGGAACAAAGCCTAAGCGCATTTTCTTCCTGGGATCGAAACCAGTTGGCTATCAAAGCCTCGTATTCCTTAACGAGAACAGGAAAGAGTTAAACATTGAAATTGCAGGCATTCTTACTAACAACAACCCTGTATTCGGAAGCCACTATAACCTGAGTTTATATGCTGCCGCTCATGGGATAAAAATATTCCCCTCATTAGAAGCAATACTTTCCGAAGATCCGGTAGACTTTATTATTTCCATCCAGTACCACCAAATTCTCAAACCAGCGCACATAGCGAAAGCAACTGAACTTGCCCTTAATTTGCACATGGCACCTCTTCCGGAATATAGGGGATGCAACCAATTCAGCTTTGCCATATTGGATGAGGCCAAAGAATTTGGCACAACCATTCACCGCCTGGAATCAGGTATTGATAGCGGAGCCATTATAGCTGAAAAACGCTTTCCTATCCCTGACAACTGCTTCGTAAAAGAGCTTTACGACCTTACGGAAAAGGCCTCCATCGAGCTATTTAAGGAACAAATTGGCAATATATTGCGTGGAGAATATACGTTTACTCCCCAGCAGGAACTCCTCGCTCAACGAGGGACCTCCATCCATTTTCGACGAGAAATAGCGGACATTAAAATCTTGCAACCGGAATGGCCTAAAGAAAAAATCTTCCGGTATATTCGTGCTACCTATATGCCCGGATTCGAGCCTCCTTATGCACTTATCGATGGTCAAAAGCACCATGTAGTCTTAGACAGCGACAATACCTGGGTTTTTGAAACCGAACCGAACAAGCCAATTTTGCGCAGCACCGGCATTCGAAATGTAACGTTCGGAAAAAATGTGCTTATCTACGAACCGGTTAATCTGTACGAATGTGAAATCGGCGATGATTGCTTTATAGGGCCCTATGTTGAGGTTCAGCGAGGTGTTCATGTAGGGCGTAAAACCAAAATACAATCGCATGCCTTTTTATGTGAATTGGTAACCATTGGCGACGAATGCTTTATCAGTCATGGCGCCATGTTTATTAACGATACTTTTTCCGGTGGAGGGCCGGCACAGGGCAACCGCGAGCTATGGAAAAGTACGCGAATCGGAAATAGGGTAATGATAGGTACCAACGCCACCATTTTACCCGTTACCATCTGTGACGACGTAGTAGTCGGCGCCGGCTCTGTTGTAACCAAAGACATTACCGAACCCGGCATCTACGCCGGAAATCCAGCCAGGAAATTACGATCATGAATATCCCTTTTGTAGACCTTCAGGCGCAATACCGAAGCATTAAACCGGAAATTGACCGGGCAATCGCAGCGGTGATAGAAGAAACAGCCTTTGTCTCCGGCCCCTATGCCAGCCGATTTGAATCCGAATTCGCTGCGTATAGTGGACACAAACATGTTATAAGCTGCGCCAATGGCACCGACTCCCTCGAGATACTTCTCCGTGCTATGGGCATAAAAGCAGGCGATGAAATTATAGTTCCTGCTCTTTCCTGGATTTCCACCTCAGAATGTCTCGCTACCGTAGGGGCTATTCCCGTCTTCGTGGATGTTAATGAATACGGCTTAATCGATGTTTCTCTCATCGAAGAACACATAACTGAAAAAACGCGGGCGATTATTCCCGTTCATCTTTGGGGCCAACCAGCCGACATGACCACTATCATGGCCATAGCTGAAAAACAAGGGCTTCTTGTTATTGAAGACTGCGCCCAGTCGCACGGCGCTATGATAGGGAGTAAAAAAACAGGAACGTTCGGTCACGCCGCCAGCTTTAGCTTTTATCCCGGGAAAAATTTAGGTGCATACGGCGATGCGGGGGCTATGGCTACCAATGATGACAACATTGCCGAAACTGCGAGGATAATCGCTAACCACGGCCAGGTCCGCAAACACCAGCACCTCATAGAGGGCCGGAACTCCCGGATGGACGGCATTCAGGCCGCCATTTTGAGCGCAAAGCTCCCTCATTTGGAGAAATGGACTGAAGCCCGTATCCGCAACGCGGCTCTTTACCGCGAAGCCCTCGGCGAAGATTTAGTAGAATGCCCGCCAATGCGCGGAGACGTTCGCCACGTATATCACCTCTTCGTGGTTCAAAGTTTCGACCGAGACGAACTTATGAGCCACCTGTCAGCGCAGGGAATTGGCGTCGCCATCCACTATCCCACTCCCCTTCCTCTGCTGGAAGCTTATTCCTATTTAGGACTCAATGCAGCGCGCTTCCCCATCGCCTCGCACCTGTGCAGTAGTATTATTTCTCTCCCCATGTACGCCGAACTAAGCGAAAGCCAAATTGAACAGGTTGCTGCTTCCGTTCGTTCTTTTTTCGGTTGAACCCCTACCTTAGGGTAATAACATGCCATGCCAAGACCCATTTTGCTCCTTTGCTACGATTTTCCTCCCAATCAGGGAATTGGAGGGAGACGATGGGCTAAACTCTCCCGTGCCCTTGCGGAAAGCGGAACCAAGGTATATGTTATCAAAGCCTCTCCTGTAAAGGGAAATAAAACAAGCCACTGGACAGAAGACACACGTCACCCCAATATCGAATCGTTCGAATTGCCGCGAAACTACCCGCGTGTCCTCAGCCATCCAGGCAAATCCTTCCTCGATAAAATTAGCTTCCGTTTTTGGAAATGGTTATTAATGAAGCAATACGAAGGAACCCCCTTCGACCTTGCCATACGCTGGGAAAAAGCCCTGCTGAACCAAGCAAAAGCGTTAATAACAGCAAAAGGTATTGGAAATATTATTGCAACAGGTGCGCCATTTAACCTTATGTTTTTTTCCGCTCAATTAAAGCGACAATTTCCAGATATACGCTTTATTTGCGATTACCGCGATCCATGGCTTACTGCCGTTAATTACGGCATTCCCGCCCTGAGCTACCCGCGTTTTTTACAAGAAAAAAACAAGCAACAAGCCATCTTCGACACCGCCGATTACATTACCTGCCCCAATCCCTTTATGCTCGAGGAAATCCGCGCATCCGCCGATTATCCTGCAACCAATTCAAAAATGAGGGTGATAGCTCATTTTTACGACCCCAACGAACTTAAATCTGCTTTGGACTTACAAGAGCGTAGGGCCGAAAAACTATTGCTCGTATATGGCGGAACGCTTTATATGGACCTTCTTCCCCATTTCAGGAATTTCCTTCACAGTTTAGATCATCTGCGACAGGAACGCCACGATTTATATGCACGCCTCGCCATCGAAATCTACACAAAAGACCAGCGATTTTCGGATATATTCGCGAACCATAGCTGCATACGGGTTCAACCGGAAATAGGAAAGGCTGTGTTCGACAGAATAGCACAGGCTTCAGGGCTACTCATTTTCCTAGCACACCACAATAAGGATTACCTTACCACGAAATTCATTGAAAACCTGCCGTTTCGCAAGCCCTTATTGCTCTTCGGCGAAAAGGGATACACCGCGAAATACATTCTGGAAAACAAGCTCGGTTGGGTCTCGGGTGAACCCGGGCCAAACTTCGCAGAAATCCTTGACGCAATTGGATCAGGAACCTTCGCCTACAACCACTCCTTCCCGCACGAACAATTTTCGCTGAATAGCATTAGGCAGGAGCTGGAAAAAATACTGCAATGAAAATTCTCTATTTCTCGCCGCATCCAAACCTCAACCTTGCCTCTCCCAGTGGCCCTGGAACGCATATGCGCGAAATAATTGCCGCATTCCGAGAGCAGGGTCATGAAGTAAGGGTTTGTATCATGGGAGGTGAACACCTCTACGGAAATAGCCGCGTGGTATATTCCAATAGTGTTGGCTGGCGCAAGACCTTGCGGAAACTGCTTCCTGCGATACTGTGGCAGACTTTAAAAGACTTTTTTTTACTGCTTAACGACCGGAAAGCTGCAGCAACGCTGGCATCTCAGGTGGCGCTGCACCAGCCTGACCTTATTTATGAACGCGGGTTCTACATGATGACTGCTGGGGCTAAAATAAGCCGCAAGACCGGTATACCTTTGATTTTGGAAATGAACGCCCCTTATCCCGAGGAGAAAGTAGAATTGGAAGGTCGGAGTTTCCTTATTCCTCTTGCGCGTCGCAAAGAAAAACAGCAGATAGAAGCGGCGAAACTGGTCGTTGTTGTATCCTCAGGATTAAAGGACTATTATTCCGGCAGAGTTCCTGACTCCGCTTCCAAAATACTGGTAGCTCCCAACGCCATCAACCCCGGCAATTTCCAGGAAGATAAAAGAGGGCGGGATGAACTCATGAATCATCTGCAATTAAATTATCGGGATATAACAATCGGATTTGTGGGATCCATTTTTCCCTACCACGGAGTAGATCGCTTACTGAATGCCTTCGCGGAAATTTGCTCTGACCGCCCAGAAAGATCTCTAAAACTGCTTATGGTAGGCGATGGGGAAATTCTACCTGAGCTGAAAAAACGAGCCGGAGAACTACGCATTTCCGGCAAGGTTATTTTCACAGGGAATGTGGCTTACTCCGCGGTACATGAATATATCTCGTGTATGGATATTTGTGTGCTGGCCAACAGTAAATGGTACTGCTCTCCGATAAAAATATTCGAATACGGGGCATTGGGAAAAGCCGTAGTAAGCATCAATACTAAAGCGGTTCGAGATGTAATGAACGATAATGAAACCGGCCTGCTAATTGATACTACACAAGGCCTGAAGTCGGCACTTCTCAGACTTATCGACGATCCCGCTCTCCGAAACAAACTGGCCGACAACTGGAAATCCCAGGTCCTTAAAAACCACACATGGAAAGCCCGGGCAGAGGAAATACTTTACCATCCCGCCCTCAACAGATGATTACCTATATTTGAACGAACAAGAACTCCTGCCTTGACCCCATTTCCCGTTCACCGATTCAGGCAAATCCCGGAGAACCTGGGCCTAAACCTCCGGAACAAAGCCGTCCTTACGGAAGCTGCCACCGGGGCCTACAGTGTTACGGCCTTAATCGCTGCCGCCGCCGGCGCCGAAACGAGAATACTGGCAAGGGATTCCGCTTACGGCAACGCAGAAGAAGCCTACAAAGAAGTAGAATATCTGGCAGAACAACTAGGTTGCCGGCATCTCATAAGGAGATTCGACATTAAGGAGCCAATCCGCTTCGACATTATTACAAACTCCGGACATCTGAGGCCACTCGACCGCGAAAAACTCAGGCTGCTGAAAGATACGGGCATCGTGGCCCTCATGTACGAAAACTGGGAATTCCGCGACAGCGACCTAGATGCCACATATTGCACGCAAAAAAAAATTCCCATTGTAGGCCTTAATGAGCGGCATCCCGATGTGGACGTTTTCGGCTTTTTGGGAGATATGGCCGCTAAATTGGCTTTCGACGCTGAGCGGCCGCTTTATCGCTCCAACGCACTCATCTTCACCAATAACGATTTCGGTCCCTGGATTGCTAAGAGCTGGGCACGGTTTTGCGAAACTGTTTGGGTGTGCGGCAAAGGGGCGGAAGAATACGCCGGAATTGAAAACATTCGGTACCTAGGAAATTTTCCAAATCCAAACCTAGACTCCGTAGAAGTCCCTCTCGATTTTGTGGTGTACAGCGCAGCGCCATTCAACCGACGACTGGCAGGCCAGGGTATCGCCGGGGGGTTCGATCCTTTTTCTATCCCGGAGCATCACCGCCAGGCTCTATGGCTGCGCTTTTGCGGCGGAATAGAAACCGCTGATTTCGACAGTGCGGGAATTTCCTACTTTCCAAAACTGGTTAAAGACGGACATATGGGTGTATTACCCTCCCATCTCGGATACGAACCCGTAATACGCCTTCAGGCGGGCTCTCTAAAAGCGGCAGAATTAGCCCTGCGTGGCGAGACTCATTATCGTGGGATCAGCCTCGCTACCCCCTTACCCATTAACCGCGGAACCTATGCAGGATGATAAGGCAAAAAAACTAAGCAACCTTACCTACCGGGACTTTGGCCGTCTCGCCCAAGACTCAGGCCTTTCGCGCTACGAGAAAATCGGCTTTTACGACAAATTCAGAGAAGGTAAAGAGGAACTCATTTTTGATGAGTTGCTCCGTTTATTACCTGCGCTTTCGGGTTCATCCGAAACCATTATTGATATTGGTCCGGGATGTTCAGACTTGCCTGGAATGCTTATCGAACAATGCCGTCGACAACAGCACCGCCTTGTATTGTTCGACAATCCCGAAATGCTGAACCTGCTTCCTCAAGAAACCTTCATCCGGAAATTACCTCAGGAATATCCCTTGGAAGTACCCGAAAACATTATCGAAGAGTTTACTGGAAAAGCGGGCGCAATTATATGTTATAGCGTTTTCCACTACATCTTTCCGGTCTGTCCGCTACACCGTTTTATTGATGTGTCCCTGGCATTGTTAAAACCAGGGGGGCAAATGCTGATAGGAGACATTCCCAATTTCGACAAGAAAAATCGGTTCTTCATGTCGAATGAAGGCATTGCTTTCCACCGCGCAAACAGCGGCGACAACAGTCTTCCCGATACCGCGCACCTTACTCCGCATACCGACTGGATTGATGATGCTGCTATACAGGACATACTTATGCGGGTGCGTTCCAGCGGCTCGGAGGCCTATTTACTTCCCCAGCATCCCGACCTGCCATTTGCCGGAAGGCGGGACGATATACTTATAGTTAAACGCTGAGCCATGAAAAAACTTATAATTTTCGGATATACCGAATTCGCCGAAATCGCTTACGAATACTTTACGCACGACTCTGAATATGAAGTGGCCGGTTTTTGTGTTCACAAGAACTACATTACCAAAGACAACCTGTTTAATCTTCCTATAGTACCCTTCGAAGAAGTAGAAGACTATTTCGAGCCTTCAGAACATTCGTTTTTTGCTGCCAGCGTTTACACCAAATTGAACCGTTTACGCACTCAGGTAGCGGAAGAGGCTAAACGGAAAGGCTTTGCGCTAGCGTCGTACATAAGCTCTTCAGCCTTTGTTTGGCGGAATGTAAAACTCGGCGAACACGTGTTTATTTTCGAGGACAATACGGTGCAGCCCTTTGCCAGCATCGGCAATAACGTGGTTTTGTGGAGCGGGAACCACATTGGCCATCACAGTACCGTGGGCGACAACTGCTTTATCAGCTCCCATGTGGTGGTTAGCGGCGGCGTGAACATCGGAAAAAACTGCTTTATCGGTGTAAATTCTACGATTAATAATGCCGTAAGTATTGGCAACGACTGCCTGCTTGCTTCAGGCGCACTTATCGTTAAAGACATTCCTGAAAACAGCATGATAAAAGGAAAAGAAATAGTACAGGGCAAAACGGCCCGCGGATTTTACGGATTGGAATGAGAGCGGGACCTACCCAATTCGTGTATTGCCCTGATTTTAGCAGCGGATGGGCTAAAAGTATGTCCGGTATACCCACGCCCCGCTTAATGGGCAATTTCATTCGTGTATATTTCTATAGCCGGGATAATGCCGGCGACGGACACATCACCTATATCGACGTTGCCGCCGAAGACCCAACCCGAATTACATATTTGCATAAAGAATGCATACTCGATCCGGGTGACCCCGGAGATTTCGATGATTGCGGCGTATGTCCTTCCTGCGTGATCTCTTTTAGGGAGCGCACCTTTTTTCACTATTTCGGCATCCAGCGCCTGGAGAAAATACCCTACATGTACTTCGGCGGATTGGCTGAGGAAATCCCCGGCGGCAAGTTGCGTAAGCTGAGCCGTGTGCCACTGCTGGAGCGCACCTCGGAGGCGCCACATCTTCGATCGGCAAGCTCCGTTCTACCCTGGGGTCAAGGGCTTAAAATGTGGTACGTTTCGGGTTCTGCCTGGTTCGAAAAAGACGGGAAGAAATTCCCGAAATACCAACTCAAATCAGCCCTTTCATCCGACGGAATACTTTGGAAAGATACGGATGAGCCCGTACTCTCATACGCGAACGAATATGAATTTGGCTTCGGCAGGCCATGGGCTCATCACAACGAACACGGATATCATCTCTTTTATTCAATCCGCTCAGTAAACAGCCCATACCGCATTGGCTACGCCCATTCGGATAATGGAAGAGAATGGACGCGAAAAGACAATTTACTAAACATCGAAAAACAGGCATGGAATGGAGAAATGACATGTTATCCGGCTCTGGTTAGCACTCCTTCAGGAGACTACCTCTTCTTTAACGGAAATGGATATGGAGCAACTGGCTTCGGCTTTTGCAGAATACACTGGTAATGGAAATAGTTAGGTACAAATCGGCAAAAGAACAGGAGTGGGACGATTTTCTCGGCCAAAGCAAAAATGGCACATTTCATCAAAGCCGGAGCTTTATTTCGTATCACAAAGAACGCTTCACTGATCATAGCCTGATAGTTTACGAAAGGGGACAAGTTATTGCCTTGGTTCCCGCGGCAGAGCAAGCAAATAAAATCTTCTTCGCCCATCCCGGACTTACTTACGGAAGCATCGTCATCGGAAAGGATCTGTACCTGAGCGAGTACCTCCAACTGTTCACGGCACTTATAGGATATTTAAAAAATTCCGGCTTCAGCAAATTCATTGCTAAAGATATTCCCGCATCGTACTGCTCCCATCCATCCGGAGAGTTGGCCTATGCCATGTTACTTGCAGGGGCAGAAATCCGCTCCTTCGATGTTCTGCCCCATATTTTCCCGGGAGAGCCCATCCCCTATCAGCAACGAAGGATACGCGCCCTAAAAAAGGCAGAAAAGATTGGCATTTTAACCTTGGAAAGTTCTGATCTTACTTCGTTTTGGGAACTTCTATCCGATGTGTTGGCAAGGCATAGTTCCTTACCTGTTCATAGCCTGGAAGAAATATTGGAATTAAAGCACCGTTTCCCCTCCAATATACGGTTGGAAATAGCCCGAATAGAGGAGGAACTACTTGCCGGAGTGGTTATTTTCGACACGGGAAGAGTAGAAAGGGCGCAATACATTGCTGCTTCAGAAAGAGGAAAAGAAACGGGCGCGTTGGACCTGCTCTTCCACCGACTCATAGAAAATTGCCGGCACCGCAATAAGATATTTGAATTTGGCACCACGACGTTAGATGGCGGCAGGAAGCTAACCCACGGCTTAAGCGATCAAAAAGAAGGCTTCGGTGCAAGAACCCTGATACAGTATTCCTATCTCCTCGAATTGGCTAATTTTCCCGCCGAGAACTTCCCCACGCAATCATGAAAACAGTATCTGTTGTAATTCCTATTCTCAATGGCGCGGACACCCTCGACGCCCTTTTCGAGCGTTTTTCTGCCGTCGAGGCAGACATACTGGCTATGGGAATAGCACTGCATTTTATTTTAGTGGATGACGGCTCTACAGATCGCACCTATGCCAGCATGCTAGACTGGAAAAATCGCAAGAGCAATATATCTGTACTTAAATTGAGTCGAAATTGGGGCGCTATTGCGGCCTCCAATGCTGGCCTACAGCATGTGAAAGGAGATGCGTTTACCCTATACTCTTCGGATTTACAAGACCCTCCGGAACTTATTCCAGAAATGTGTCGTCGATGGCAAACCGGGAAAAAATTTATTATTTGCCAGCGTGAGAAAGAACGCAAAGACCCTCTTGTAACGAGATTATTCGCCCGCCTGTATTACAAGCTCGTAAAGTGGCTGGTAATGGATAAATTTCCTGAAACGGGATTCGACATATTTCTTCTCGACTCGGCCTATCTGCCCTACCTGCGACATACCGGAAAGAATATAAATCGCTCGCTATACACGTATTGGCTTGGCCTAAATCCTGATGTAATTACCTACCATCGTCCTCAACGGCATAGCGGCAAATCAAAATGGACATTTTCGCGCAAAGTAAAACTGTTCATCGACTCTTTTCTCGGTTTCTCCATGAAGCCAATACGCCTGTTTATTCTAATCGGACTGCTTGTTTCCGCCCTAAGCTTCATCTACGGCACAACGGTGGTAATAGGCGCCCTGCTGGGCAATATTAATGTTCCCGGATATGCTTCTCTGGCGGTGATTCTCTCCTTTATGTTCGGACTTGTATTTCTTTTGTTGGGCGTAATCGCAGAATACCTTTGGCGGATTTTCGACGAAGTGAATAAACGACCGGAATCGGTGGTAGAAACGTTTGTAGAATGAATGTATACGGATTAATCGCCTACTCCTTCGCTTACGCCCTATTCAACGTGGCGGGAGCGGCATTGATAAAGTCGCAAATCCAGACGGGTAAACCAAGCTTTAACGGCATTGGCGATTACTTGATTTTCCTGCTCAAAGCAAAAACCTTGCTGGGCCTTGAGCTCGTTTTTCTAGCTGCGCTCATTTTATTCAAGGCTCTTTCTCTGTATGAGTTTACACGGGTAATCCCCCTATCTATTGGCATTAACTTCATCCTTACCGCGGCCCTGGGTCATTTTTGGTTTCATGAAAGCCTCCCGCTGATGAAATTAAGCGGTATGGGCTTAATCCTTGCAGGAAGTATATTAATTGCGGTCACCAAATGAAGTTTTTATCGATACTGGAAGGAATAGCGTCACGGCTGCATTCGCCCTGGCGTGCCATAGTTTTTATCGCGGCTTTTCGAATTCCGGTATTCCTCTATTTCTCCTCCCAGTTTGCAAGATACTGGCCAAAGCATCAGCTCCGCTTCTTTCCTTTCGTGGAAGGAAACGATACCGGTGGGTATTTTCTTCCCATGGAGTCCTTCCTGAGTGGAAATGGCTACGAAAGCCTTTGCCGCATGCCCGGCTTGCTGCCAATTTACGTCCCCCTGCGATTGCTCTTGGATGAACCCGGGGCGAAAGTTGTTTTTGTTCTCCTTCAACTATTGGCAGGGATTTTCGCCGTTTACCTTATGGCAAAATTGGCCAAACGGTTTTTTGGAAACACCGCCTATTTGATTGCTTTGCTGATAGGGGCAATAAGCTCATTTGTTGGTATTTGGGACCATTTTGGACTCTCCGACAGTTTTTCAATCTATTTTCTCGTGTTTTCGGCGTATTTCGCAATGACGTATGAAGATGCTTCGGGTTCACCCAAAAGCCAACGGGAGAAGCTAGGATTGCTGTTGCTCTCTTCATTGTTTTTTACCTGGAGCGTATTTATCCGGCCGGTACATTTAGTGGCGGGCGCCGGGCTTGCACTAATTCTTTTCCGCAGCCATCGGGGGAATATGCTTGCCTTTTTAAAGACCGGTTCGCTGTATGCAATCATTCCGCTGTTTTTCGTAAGCCTTTGGTCCTGGAGAAATTACGGGCTTACAGGTCGATTTATCCCCCTGCAGGACGCTATTTCAAATTGCCACAAAAGCTATCCGCTGCATTACGTTCATTTGCGCGATTTCATTATTCGACTCGGAGGCGACTACCAGAGAACCACAAAGGGTGGAGAAATGCATTGGTTTCAGACCGACACTTCACGTAAAAGCAATCCGCCTTTCACTGCCAGACAATACTGCAGCGCTTGCGGGAGAGTGGAAATGTTCGAATTAAAGCGACTCTATTTGGCATCGGAAAATGGTAATTTAGCTATGCCAGACAGGGAAAAGGCGAAAACCGAACTTATCGCCAAGGCCAATTTCTGCCGAGACCAATACGCCAAGGAAAAGCCCATCTTTTATTATTTCTTAAACCCCTTGCTGCTTTCCCGACAATTTGTTTTTCCAGATCGCCTCGACAATCTCCCATTTCCCTCAAGAAATGCAATGAACACATGGCAATTCCTCCTAAAATCAGGTTATTTCCTTCTGCTTCTTCTTGTAAATCTCTCTGCAATTTTGTATATTTCCTTTGTCTTGGTAAGTAGACGCAATTATTCCTTACTCGCGTTGGCTGTTATTCCGTTGGCATTCATATTCGTCCTTTCTTTTTGGCTTGGATTTATAGAACAGCGTTACCTCTGCGTAACTTTTCCTTTTTTTCTTTTATTAAGTACCGGGTGGTTTAGTGAGCATAAAGGGGGAGAAAAGACAAATCCAGGAACTTGATATTCACTTAAGTTTCGTCGTTTAGACGAATTGCTATATTTGTGTACCTGTCCAAAGTAACATGATTAACATCGCCATA